>ERZ827037.179-NODE-179-length-80241-cov-11.210598_pt1 | contig 80241 bp, 51 predicted proteins | sample MGYA00519924_ERZ827037 | MGnify/ENA primary metagenome ERZ827037 (study PRJEB31778, sample SAMEA3449250) | human gut metagenome | biome: human gut; feature: human-associated habitat; material: faeces | place: United Kingdom | collected 2010/2012 ... | reverse complement strand
TCAACACCTTCTTCGATTTCTACGAATACACCGAAGTTAGTGAAGTTACGTACTTTTGCAGTATGCTTAGAACCTACAGGATACTTTTCTTCGATTGTTTCCCATGGATCTTGTTTCAGTTGCTTGATACCCAAAGACATCTTACGTTCTTCACGGTCCAGAGTCAATACAACAGCTTCTACTTCATCGCCCACTTTCATGAAGTCTTGAGCAGAACGCAGGTGCTGTGACCATGACATTTCAGATACGTGAATCAAACCTTCAACACCCGGAGCAATTTCGATAAATGCACCGTAATCAGCCATCACGACTACTTTACCCTTCACGTGATCACCTACCTTCAAGTCCGGATCAAGAGCATCCCATGGGTGCGGAGTAAGTTGTTTCAGACCCAAAGCAATACGTTTCTTTTCGTCATCGAAATCAAGGATAACAACGTTAAGCTTCTGATCGAGTTCAACCACTTCTTTCGGATCGCTTACACGTCCCCATGATAGGTCAGTGATATGGATCAATCCGTCTACGCCACCCAAATCGATGAATACACCGTAAGAAGTGATGTTTTTAACGGTTCCTTCAAGAACTTGTCCTTTTTCAAGCTTACCGATAATTTCTTTCTTCTGTTGTTCCAGTTCAGCTTCGATAAGAGCTTTGTGAGAAACAACCACGTTTTTGAATTCCTGGTTGATTTTAACCACTTTGAATTCCATTGTTTTGCCAACGAATACATCATAGTCGCGGATCGGTTTAACGTCGATCTGAGAACCCGGCAAGAATGCTTCGATTCCGAATACGTCAACGATCATACCACCCTTAGTGCGGCACTTGATGTAACCCTTGATAATTTCTTCATTTTCCAAAGCAGCGTTAACGCGATCCCAAGAACGGGTAGCACGAGCTTTGCGGTGAGACAGAACCAGCTGTCCCTTCTTGTCTTCCTGGTTTTCGATGTACACTTCTACCGTATCACCTACTTTCAGGTCGGGATTGTAGCGGAATTCATTCAAAGGAATGATACCGTCTGATTTGTAACCGATGTTCACAACTACTTCACGCTTGTTCATTGCGATTACGGTTCCGTCAACAACCTCACGGTCGTTCACTTTGTTAAGCGTACCGTCGTAAGCTTTTTCCAGTTCATCGTGGCTAACGTTGGTTACTGTTTCGCCATTTTCATAAGCATCCCAGTTGAAATCTTCAATAGGAGCTACGTTCTTTAAGTTTTCCATTAATAAATAAATTGTTTAATACTTTAATTAAATAAGACATTATATTATCTATAAATCGGGCGCAAAGGTAGAAATATTTTCTTGATTGCCAAAAGAATGCCAAAAGAAAAGATGCTTATATCCTTATTTTTTGTAATATTGCAAGTCTTAATTTATATAGCTCTAGCCATGGACGAGAGATTGGACAAAGTCAAGGTGCAATGCGACTATTTGCCGCTTATTAATTTCGCGATGCAGCAGAACGGCGCATCTATTATTCATCAGATTTCAATTGAGAACACGACACATGCTCCACTGAAAGATGTACAAGTGCAAATCACCACCGAACCGGCCTTTGGTAATTCTGTTCCAACAGTTATAGAAGCAATTCCGGCTAACGACCGGGTCTGTCTGCAAACTTTCAATCTCACCTTGTCCACCAATTATTTCACCCAACTGACCGAAAGATTATCAGGCAGCCTGAAAGTAGAAATCACGTCAGAAACGAAAGCTATATTCTCGCAAACGTATCCGATTGACATTCTCGCTTATGACCAATGGGGCGGACTCAATGTCCTGCCCGAAATGCTGGCTGCGTTCATCACTCCCAATCATGCTGTTATTTCGCCCGTCATCAAACGAGCCGCTACCATTCTGGAGCAGTGGACAGGAAATCCGTCACTGGACGAATACCAGAGCCGTAACCCGGACAGGGTAAGAAAGCAAATGGCCGCCGTCTATACTGCTATCACCGAGCAACAGATTATTTACAGCACTATCCCGGCTAGCTTTGAGGAGTACGGGCAACGCATCCGGCTCACCGATTCCGTCCTGGCTCAGAAGCTGGGGACTTGCCTGGATATGGCGTTGCTTTACGCCTCCTGCCTGGAAGCTATCGGACTGAATGCTCTCCTCATCATCGCCCGGGGACACGCCTTTGCAGGTGCTTGGCTGGTGCCCGAAACTTTTCCGGACGCTACAATTGATGATGTTTCGCTATTAACCAAAAGGACTGCCGAGGGGATTTATGACATCACGCTGGTTGAAACGACCTGCATGAACATGGGACAGCATTCCGATTTCGATGACGCAGTGAAAAGCGCAAACGGTAAACTGACCGATTCAAGCAAGTTCATCCTTGCGATAGATGTCAAGCGGGCAAGGCATTCGGGAATCCGTCCCGTACCGCAACGGGTACTGAACGGACAGATCTGGGAAATAGAAGAAGATACCGCTTTATATAATAAAGATACGGCTTATGCCACCCCGCAAAGTATCAATCCATACGATTTATCCGGCAACGAAACGCAGACGGTCATAACCAAACAACTATTGTGGGAACGACGGCTATTAGACCTAAGCCTGCGCAACAACCTGCTGAATATCCGGATTACCAAAAACACGCTTCAACTTATTCCCGCCAATCTCTCCTGCCTGGAAGACGCTTTAGCAGACGGGGAAGAGTTCCGCATCCTGCACCGTCCTTCCGACTGGGAGAATCCGGACATGGAGTTCGGGATCTATTCTTCAATACCGGCTTCCGACCCGATTACAGATTTTGTAAATTCGGAGCTTTCCCAGAAAAGATTACGTTTTTATCTGCCGGAAAATGATTTGAGCAAAGCGCTTACCCACTTGTACCGTTCTTCCCGTACTTCTATTGAAGAAAACGGGGCGAATACGCTTTATCTCGCTCTCGGACTGCTAAAATGGTACGAGTCACCTTCCAGCGAACGTCCCCGCTATGCTCCTATCCTGCTGTTACCGGTAGAAATCATCCGTAAGTCAGCGGCCAAAGGATACGTCATCCGTTCACGTGAGGAGGAAACGATGATGAATATCACCTTATTGGAAATGCTCCGCCAAAACTTCGGGATCTCCGTCCCCGGACTGGACCCGTTGCCGACTGATGAAAGCGGTGTAAACGTCAAGCTTATCTACTCCATTATCCGAAACAGCATTAAGAACCAGCGCAAATGGGACGTGGAAGAACAGGCTATCCTGGGAATATTCTCCTTTAACAAGTTTATCATGTGGAATGATATCCACAACAATGCCAATAAACTGACTCAGAATAAAATTGTTTCGAGCCTCATCAACGGAAAGATAGAATGGAATGCCACAACTGAAGAAATAGATGCCACCTACATGGATAAGGAACTGTCTCCGGCAGATATCGTATTGCCTATTATTGCCGATTCATCCCAACTGGAGGCTATCTATGAAGCGGTACACGACAAGACTTTCATCCTGCACGGCCCTCCGGGCACGGGAAAGTCGCAAACCATTACCAACATTATCGCCAATGCTTTATACAACGGCAAACGTGTATTATTTGTAGCAGAAAAAATGGCTGCCCTCTCTGTTGTTCAAAACAGGTTGGCAGCGATCGGACTTGCTCCCTTCTGCCTGGAAATTCACTCCAACAAGACTAAGAAATCCGCCGTTATCTCACAACTTAGAGAAACGACTGAAATCATCAAACAGACTTCTCCCGAAGAATTTAAAAAGGAAGCGGAACGCTTGTTGCAACTGCGGGCGGAATTAAACGGATACACAGAAGCCTTACATAAGGAATATCCTTTCGGCATTTCTTTATACGATGCCATTATCCACTATCAATCAACAGACGGAGAGCCTTGTTTTGATATTCCGCAAAGCTATCTGGATACATTGAACAAAGAAACATTCTCCGAATGGAAAGAAGCTGTCGAAACTCTGGTAAGAACTGCCAATGCTTGCGGACATCCTTATCAACATCCGCTATCGGGAATCTCTATTGCGGAATATTCGTCTGCCATAAAGGAAGAAGCTGCCCAATTACTGAGCACTTTCATCGACTTGCTGAGCACAATTCAGCCGAAGTTATCCGTATTTCCCACACTACTGAAAGATACGGATATGCACCCCACACGCATGGATTTCCAAACGACAGCGGACATTGTCCGAAAAGTACTCGACATTCCCGAACTCACTCCCGGATTGCTGACAGCATCTTCATTGAGCGAGACTCTCGACGAATATCGCGAAGTGTCCGCTCGTGGCAGGAAACGTGATGAGATAAAAGCAACTGTAGAAACCGGATTCACCAAAGAGATTCTCGAAATAAATGCAACACAAATGCTCGCAGAATGGAACAGGGTGAGCGCCCAATGGTTTCTTCCCAGATATTTCGGACAGAAAAAAATCAAAAAGGCAATCAATCTATATGCTTTGAAGTCTGTCAAACCGGAAGCCGTCAAGCCCCTGCTCCACCAAATCATCCATTATCAGGAAGAAGCGGAATTCGTCCGGAAACACGCTGACAGGCTGCCTTCCCTGTTTGGAGGCTTCGGAAAAAGTGAAGACTGGAGCACAATTGAACAGATCATTAATGATATGGGAGTCCTCCATTCCCTTCTACTGAATTATTCGAAGAATATTGCCAAGGCAACGCAAATCAAGCAAAACCTGTCCGTGCAGCTAACGGAAGGGCTCCGGTCATTCAGAGATATGCACGCCCATTCCCTAAATGAATTATACCAACTTGCCGAAAGATTGGTAAACATTGAGAACCGGCTTTCTTCCACGCTGGGCATATCTGCCGAAACGCTTTACATGAACTCTGCCGACTGGATAAACACCGCTCTGGCAAAAGCCCGCCTCCACAAAGAAAATCTGGACAAGCTCAAAGACTGGTACCAGTGGCTCCAAGCATACCGCCAACTGGATAAACTGGGTATAGGATTCATTGCCCTGGAATATAAAGAGAAGAATATCCCGACCGACCAGCTTATCGACAGCTTCCACAAGAGTTCTTATCAGGCAGCTATCCGCTATATTATCTCAAAAGAGCCGACACTGGAATTATTCAACGGCAAGATATTCAACGATATCATAGCGAAATACAAACAAATATCGACGAATTTTGAGACAATCACCCAAAGAGAGTTGTTCGCCAGATTAGCTTCAAACATTCCGTCCTTTACTCATGCAGCAATCCAGAGTTCCGAAGTCGGCATACTCCAGAAGAATATCCGCAACAATGCACGTGGCATATCTATCCGCAAGTTGTTCGACCAGATCCCCACTCTACTGTCGCGTATGTGCCCGTGTATGTTGATGAGTCCGCTTTCCGTAGCCCAATACATTGACGCAGATGCGGATAAATTCGATCTGATCGTTTTTGACGAAGCCTCACAAATGCCGACTTACGAAGCCGTAGGTGCTATTGCACGCGGCAAGAACGTAGTGATCGTAGGTGACCCGAAACAAATGCCTCCCACCAGCTTCTTCTCCGTCAACACCGTTGACGAGGATAATATAGAACTGGAAGACCTCGAAAGCATTCTCGATGATTGCCTGGCACTGTCTATTCCTTCCAAATATCTGTTATGGCACTACCGAAGCAAACATGAGAGCCTTATCGCCTTCAGCAATTCGGAATATTACGACAATAAACTAATGACCTTCCCGTCTCCGGACAACATTGAATCCAAAGTGAGAATGGTAGCAATCGACGGTTACTATGACAAAGGAAAGTCCCGCCAAAACCGGGCGGAAGCACAAGCCGTAGTAGACGAAATAGCAAGAAGATTAAGAAGTGAAGAATTAAGGCGGAAGAGTATCGGTGTTGTTACTTTCAGCGTCGTCCAACAAGCATTGATAGAAGATTTGCTATCCGACCTCTTCATCTTTCACCCCGAACTGGAAACACTTGCACTGGAAAGTGAAGAACCTTTGTTCATCAAGAACCTGGAGAATGTGCAGGGAGACGAGCGGGATGTCATTCTTTTCTCTGTCGGCTATGGTCCCGATTCCGAAGGGCGTGTCAGCATGAATTTCGGTCCGTTAAACCGGATCGGCGGAGAAAGGCGACTGAATGTAGCCGTATCCCGTGCCCGGTATGAGATGATAATCTTCTCTACTTTAAGATCGGATATGATAGACCTCAACCGGACTTCGTCTATCGGAGTGGCTGGACTGAAACGGTTTCTCGAATATGCGGAAAAAGGTACAAGGAACACACTCGGCAGCTCCCTTCCCTCTTTACCGGAAGAAACGGTATCTATCGAAAATATCATAGCGGACAAACTACGCTCTTTAGGATATACCGTACATACGGACATCGGATGTTCTGGCTATAAAATTGATATTGGAATTGTGGATCCTCAAAACACATCCAATTATCAACTAGGTATCATCTGTGACGGAAAGAACTACAAACGTACGAAAACCGCACGCGACCGTGAGATTGTCCAAAACAATGTATTGAAAGCACTCGGCTGGAACATCTGCCGCATTTGGACAATGGACTGGTGGGAGAAGCCGGATGAAGTCATTGCATCCATACAGGAAGCAATCAGCAAAGGAACCTCCGTTTCCAAACAAGAAGAACCTCGGCAGGAAGAACCAACCTGGAAAGAAACACGCAGCGAAGAACCCATAAAAGGTGGGCAAATAAAAGAAGTAACACTAAACGAGGCACCGATAAAGGAAGTATCGCTAAAGACAACACCGGTTTTCGCAAAACCGGAAATAATCTCCGCCGATATTCCCCAACGAAAGTATAACAGCACGAAAGTGAACCCGAACAAATATTCTTCGAAAGATTTCTTCGCTACGGAGAACATCCCTATTCTTATCTTTCAAATCCGGAAACTCATAGAAAACGAAGCACCCATCAGCAAATCATTACTCTGCAAAAAGGTTCTGGTCGAATGGGGAATCAGCCGGTTGGGACAACGGATAGAAGCGCATCTGGAAAAGATCTTCGACAGCCTTCACCTCTACCGTACCACATACGACGGTCTCGTCTTCTTCTGGAAAGATGAAGTACAATGCTGTCTCTATTCCGGTTACCGCCCCGAGTCCGATCGGGATGCAACAGATTTGCCACCCGAAGAGATAGCCAACGCAGTACGGCAACTATTGGCTGATTCTATCAGTCTTCCTTTGGCGGATTTGGTGAAAGCGTGCGCACAAGAATTCGGTTTCACACGTATGGGATCAAACATAGACACTGTCATGCAGAGAGGAATCAATAAAGCCATAAAAAAAAATTATGCCAAAATAGACAATGAAAAAGTAACGATTGCAGACTAATACCCTTTCTCCAAACGTTTCAAAGCAGCAATGGAATCGGATGCATAGGTATTGTCCGGTTCTATCGCCCGCCAATAGCAAAGCATTCCGATAAGCCGTTTCAGATAAGCAGGATCATGAGAGCCGATCCTGCGCTGGTGTTCTGCCAGACCTTTCGTCAGGATAAAATAAACATTCTTGCGAATCTCCCTCTTTTTGCTTTTAGGAATAGTCAGCTTCACACCGGAAGCGACAGACACCCCCGTAATAATCTTCCTACTACTCTGATTCATAAAATGAGTCTTTTTATGGTTCGGCTCGAACTTCTCATCACGGATAATCCGTTTGACTTGAGGGATGATCTGCTCTTTCGGAAACACATCTCCCGAAAAGGTTAGGTCGTCAGCATAACGGGTATAAGTCAACCCGTATTCCGCAGCCAACGCTGAGAGTTTCCTGTCCATTTCGTATCCCACAATATTACTTAAAGCCGGACTTGTAGGCGCTCCTTGCGGCAAATGCCTGTGCAGGCAACACAAAGCCCCCAGTACTTTCGACACATTCTCCGGATAACCTATTTTCTTAAATGTCTGCCTCACTCTCGGGCTTCGTATAGAGCCGAAGAAATCATGAATATCCATTTTCAACACATACCGCTTACCCAAATGAGGAGCAGCATTGTCCACCACAGACCGACCGCAGCGAAAACCGACGGCTGCCGGATGAACTATCGTCACCGATGATAAAATACGCGAATAAATAGTAGATTGGATAGCCTGCAAATCCTTGTCCGGAGCAGAAATCATACGATACCCTCCGCTTCTCTTTCTCATCCAAAACTCCTGATAATGCCCGGAAACATTGTTCAATATTTCTTCCAAGCGGTTCACTTCCACTCCTAACAGAGCAGCACACCAGATTACAGCCTCTTTTTCAAATCTCGGAGTATAGGGGGCCACCGGAGTAGTAACACCCATTGCATGACGAAGCCAGGATCCTCGCTCCCATTTTGTTTTATCAACCTTTTCTTCTTTACCACCGCCTGTTGCTTTCCACCTTTTATACCCTTCTTGTCTCCTGCTCGAGGAAATCATTTTATAAATCAAAAAGCCGGTGATAATAAGTATCGTTATTAGAATTTTGTTCATTGTGCATCTGTATAAAACTAAGGAGAAGAGGATGAGTTATTTACTAAAATAAATTTAGGTATGTATACCTAGTAATTTATTTTCTAGGAAAATACCTGTGCTTATGAGGCGACTACACCTCTCTTGTGCTAAATTCTGCCCTCATCCTCTTCTACACAAAGGTAGAAAATAATTCCCGGATATCCAACCGGAACGCAGAAAACTATCGGTTAAACAACTCGAATGTAAACTTACAGCCTATCCCGCCAAACTTCCAGTTCTCGCTGCTCACAAAAACTCCGAGATCAAAGATATGCGTGCCAATGCCGTATCCCACTTCCAAATAAGGTTGAAGATGTGGCATGGAAAGGGCGCTGACATAGATCCGTTCATTTTGTACATAACGAGTATACTTCATCAAATGCCGCAGGACAAGGAACGGAGCCTCATACGTGAAATGTCCGCGTACATAACGGCGGGAGGAGTTGTACCAACGTCCGTCAAGCACCTGAAACACACCACCGATTTCATCATTCCACCCTACGGGAAGATTGTGACGTGAAAAGTTGACAAAGTCCACAAAATACAGTTCGTCCTGATTGGTGAATGCGCCGAATCCGAAGCGGTAATAGATATTACGCATCAGTCCCAAACGGATTTGATGTTGAAGGTCGAACTCTATCCTTTCATATTCCCCCGTACTTTTGAACACATCCTTTATACCCCGTTCGTAATCGACCGAGAAAGTCGGGTAGAAAGAACGGAGGTTTATCTTACGCTTTCCGTTCATGTAGTAATAAAGTCCCGGCGTCCATTCCACACGAATACGAGGGGCAAAACTGATATAGGTATTCTTGAACTTATCCATAAACTCGGGAGGCGGCATCGGATAGTCACCGGTAATAACAAAGCGGGAACGCTCCACTGCAGTTCTCTTGTGCGCCGAGAAACCGACACTTATATCCAGCCCGTTAGTAACTTCAACGCTATGGAAGAAATTGAAATATAAGTCCTTAAAATAATCCAGGTGAATCAGGTCGAAATTAAAGATACTGTCCGGCATGGCTTTCAGTTCATCCAACACTTTACTGCTATAAATACGGTTACCGTTACCCACATTCAGCCGGAAGAATCCCCGCTTTTGAGGCCAATACTCAAAGTCGGCATTCAGTCCCCAATAGAACTCTTTCCGGGTGAAGTTATACCCCAGTCGAGGGACAATGCGGAGCAACTTATCGCCCCTGAAAAGGCGGTTATACCGGAAGTCCTGCCGATAGGACAACCCATTGCTACCGCTATAACTGAACAAAAGCGGATTGATAAACGGAGAGAAACGGACACTTCCGATATTGGATAAATTGAATTTATAATCTTCCAACATCAAGTCACCCATTGTTCCCCAAAAAGCCTGGCTTTTCGTTTTCTTCTGACTGACCACAGTATCGCGTCTTAACTGGTAGTCCTGATACAGTTTCTTCTCATCGTCCGCCAACGGAATAGGACGAAGTATGGCAAAAGTCGAAGCGTCTGTTTTGTAGGCATTCGTATCGCACTGCAACGAGAAAGATTCTGACAGGTTATATTTCTTCTTTTCTTTCTTACGTGTTTTCTTCTCTTTCAGTTCGATCGACTTATAATCCAAAGAAGCCGTATAGGAGCCGTCAACCTTGTTTCCCAAAAACTTAAAGAGGGCCTCCACGTCATACCGAACCGGCAGAAACTCGTCTTTCTTGCCCACTTCTCCCATTTTAATCCAGCAAGTAAAGGTAATCAGTTCCGACCGTCCCGAGAAACGTATCTCCCGTACGCTCCACACATTACTGCTGACAATCATATAACCTCCTACCAACTGATCGCTTTTCGTTTTGGGGATAAAGCGTATCCGGTAGTCAAGGTTATTGGGGTCGCCCATTACACTATCTATCCGGTATTTATAAAATTTCTGTCCGTTCTTGGCAAGAGGTGACATCAGGCGTTCATCGTTCAAAAGCGAAGCCGAGTAGATATTTACACTAAAATATTCGAGCAACCCCGGCAATCCCCTGTTTCCTCTCACTGTACCTTGCGAGGCTTTTACTTTCTGGTCGTAGATATTGGGAGCCGTATAATGAAGGTCACTGTATGTTTCGAGCATATATTCACGCACCCCTTTCTGCAAACGGAACATGGAAGGTACGTAGCGGAGAATAAAATTCTTCTTCTGGATATCCATTCTACCCTTTATATATAGGTTCGCGCGATAATCGCTTACTATTGTCTCATACAAAGGGGCAAAAGTCATGACACGTTCGATAATGGAGTCAGCCGAGATCTCCGTACTGGTATAGGGATTCATTATATAATTGTTGGCTGTTCCCTTTGATATAAAAGAAAACAGGCATACTATGCATCCTATCAATATTTTAACTCTCAATCGTCGTATCTCCTTCATTAACGTAGGCAAATATAGAAAAGAATATCGAAAAGCAAAGGCAATGTGTCACTAAAAAGAGTTATCAATTAATAGTTGTTATCAGCTTATCTACTAACAACAAACTTCCTGTTGCCCAATAATAAACTTGCTTTGAACCAACAGCAAACTTATAAAACTAAAGTTTCAATTGATATCATCTCCTTCTATATTTTATAAAATACAAGAAAAAAGTCTACCTTCCCCACAAAAAGCAGGGGTATTTCTCAAAAAACACACTTATTTTCAAAAATACCCCTACAAAAACAGGGGTACTTTCAGAAAAAACATATAATTTTACGCCCAGCAACCAATAAAAGTAGACTATTTATGTCAAAAATGCGTTTTTTTGCTCTACAAGAGCTTTCCAACCGGAAACCTTTGGAAGTGACCGCTCCTTCCAACAAACTCTCTGATTATTATGGCAGCCATGTGTTCGACCGCAAGAAGATGCAAGAGTATCTTCCCAAAGAAGCTTATAAAGCGGTAATCGACGCTATCGAAAAAGGTACACCTATCAACCGTGAAATAGCCGACCTGATTGCCAACGGCATGAAAAGCTGGGCGAAGTCGCTCAACGTTACTCACTACACACATTGGTTCCAACCCCTGACGGACGGAACAGCCGAAAAGCATGACGGCTTTATCGAGTTCGGTGAAGACGGTGAAGTCATCGAACGCTTCTCCGGCAAACTGCTTATCCAGCAGGAACCGGATGCTTCTTCTTTTCCCAACGGTGGCATCCGCAATACTTTCGAAGCTCGCGGCTATACGGCATGGGATGTTTCTTCTCCGGCATTCGTTGTAGACACAACTCTCTGTATTCCCACGATCTTTATTTCTTACACAGGCGAAGCACTGGATTACAAAACTCCATTGCTAAAAGCACTCGCTGCCGTAGACAAAGCTGCTACGGAAGTTTGCCAGCTATTCGACAAAAACATCACTCGTGTATATACAAACCTGGGCTGGGAACAGGAATATTTCCTTGTTGACTCCTCCTTATATAATGCACGTCCCGACCTCTGCCTGACAGGACGGACACTTATGGGACATTCTTCCGCTAAAGATCAACAGTTGGAAGACCACTATTTCGGCTCTATCCCTCCACGTGTCACGGCATTTATGAAAGAACTCGAAATCGAATGCCACAAACTGGGTATTCCCGCCAAGACACGTCATAACGAGGTAGCACCCAACCAGTTCGAACTGGCTCCTATCTTCGAAAACTGTAATCTGGCAAACGACCACAACCAGCTTGTCATGGACTTGATGAAACGTATTGCTCGCAAGCATCACTTCAACGTGCTTCTGCACGAGAAACCTTATAGTGGCGTGAACGGTTCGGGCAAGCACAACAACTGGTCGCTTTGCACCGACACAGGCGTCAACCTGTTTGCACCGGGCAAGAATCCGAAAGGAAATATGCTATTCCTTACTTTCCTGGTGAATGTGCTGATGATGGTTTATAAGAACCAGAATCTATTGCGTGCTTCTATTATGAGTGCCAGCAACAGTCACCGCCTGGGAGCCAACGAAGCTCCTCCCGCTATTCTTTCCTGCTTTCTGGGTTCACAACTTTCGGCAACTCTTGACGAAATTGTACGCCAGGTGGGAAACGAGAAAATGACCCCAGAAGAAAAGACAACGCTGAAACTGGGTATCGGACGTATACCCGAAATTCTGCTCGACACAACCGACCGTAACCGTACCTCCCCTTTCGCCTTCACCGGAAACCGGTTTGAGTTCCGTGCCGCAGGTTCTTCTTCCAACTGTGCCGCCGCCATGATTGCTATCAACGCTGCCATGGCAAACCAGTTGAACGAATTCCGCGCATCGGTGGAAAAGCTTATGGAGGAAGGAGTAGGCAAAGACGAAGCTATCTTCCGTCTGCTGAAAGAGACAATCATCGCTTCCGAACCGATCCGTTTCGAAGGCGACGGCTATTCCGAAGAATGGAAACAGGAAGCTGCACGCCGCGGACTGACCAACATCTGCCACGTCCCGGAAGCTCTGATGCACTACGTTGACAATCAATCCAAATCCGTACTTATCGGCGAACGCATTTTCAACGAAACGGAGTTGAACAGCCGTTTGGAAGTGGAATTGGAGAAATACACCATGAAGGTTCAGATTGAAGGCCGTGTATTGGGCGACCTCGCTATCAACCACATCGTGCCGACTGCCGTGGCTTATCAGAATCGCCTGCTCGAAAATCTTCGCGGAATGAAGGAAATCTTCTCTGCCGAAGAATACGAAGTGTTGAGCGCCGACCGTAAAGAGTTGATTCGTGAGATCTCCCACCGGGTGACCTCCATTAAAATACTGGTCCGTGAAATGACCGAAGCGCGAAAAGTAGCCAACCACCTTGAAAACTACAAGGAAAGAGCATTTGCATACGAAGATAAAGTGCGTCCGTATCTCGACCAGATACGAGATCACATCGACCATTTAGAAATGGAAGTAGACGATGAAATATGGCCTCTACCGAAGTATAGGGAACTGTTATTTACTAAATAAAATGTTTTCAAGATTGCACGAAAGCTACCGCTTTTGTGCAATCTTTTTATAGATTCGTTCATTTTCTCATTTTTTATTTTTACTTTTGTGCTGTATAACACAGTTTTGTAGCACCCATGGTAAAAATGAATATGTCAGACATAGATATTTCGGAACCGTTATCCGACATGTTAGCTCCTTTAAACAATGAGCAAAAGGAGTTTCTGATGAATAATTATACGATACAGACCTACAAAAAGAATGAAACCATTTATTGTGAAGGAGAAACCCCCTCTCATTTGATGTGTCTCATCAGTGGCAAAGTAAAAATCTTCAAAGATGGTGTAGGAGGAAGAAGTCAGATTATTCGCATGATCAAACCGCGGGAATATTTTGCGTACCGCGCCTACTTTGCGAAACAGGACTTCGTTACCGCTGCAGCTGCTTTTGAACCTTCCGTTGTCTGTCTGATTCCTATGAGTGCTATCACCACCTTGGTTGCCCAGAATAACGATCTGGCCATGTTCTTTATCCGCCAACTTTCTATTGACCTCGGTATCTCCGACGAACGTACCGTCAACCTGACACAGAAACATATCCGCGGACGTCTGGCTGAATCGTTGATGTTCCTGAAAGAGAGCTACGGGCTGGAAGAAGACGGTTCTACCCTAAGCATTTATCTTTCACGCGAAGATTTGGCTAATTTATCGAATATGACGACTTCAAATGCCATTCGTACTTTATCTCAATTCGCCGCAGAACGATTAATCACAATCGACGGAAGAAAGATAAAAATCATCGAAGAAGAAAAGCTGAAGAAAATAAGCAAAATTGGATAAAAAACTCTTTTATGCCAATTGCGCCGCTTTAAACAGTGAACACACATATAGAAAATATAATTGCAGACATCAAGCGTGGTAACAAACAAGCTTTCAAAAAGCTATTTGATGACTACTACCCTATTCTTTGCGTTTTCTCATTTCACTATGTTGAAGATAAAGAAGTCTGCAAAGATATTGTTCAAGACGCATTGTTGGCTTATTGGGAACGAAAAGAAGACTTCAACGATATCCTAAAAGTAAAAAGTTTCCTTTATACTGTCACTCGAAATAAATGTTTGAATTACCTCAAACACGCACAACTAGATATTCCTTTTTTCACGGAAAAGAAGAATATGACAATGGATTTGAAGCTGAGATTATTGAGCAAGAAACATTTCGCATTGTTCGCAAAGCGGTAGAAGAATTACCTACTCAAATGCGGAATATCATCTTATATTCAATGAAAGGGTTAAAAAACAATGAAATTGCTGACAAATTGCAAATCTCAGAAGGAACTGTCCATAAGTTAAAAAAAATAGCTTATCGCAAACTCCGAGAAAGCCTAAAAGGAATTAATTACATCTTATGTCTTTTTCTATGCAAATAAAGTAACTTTTTGATTACCCCATTTTTTCATTTGGATTGTTTTATATACGAACCAATTGAAAAAATGATGGAATCATTTAAAGAAAAATTTAAGATTGCTAAAGTATTAGCCTCCATATTCACTCATTCGTCAACCTTGGAAGAGAATGAGAGTTACCATAAATGGATTAATGAGAATCCGGAACATCAAAAGATAGCCGACCGGATATTAAATCAGAGGACATATGAAGAACACTCACTGTTGATAAAGAGCTTTTCCTCACAAAAAGCATGGGAAAAGATTTATCCTCTGTTAAATGGAGAAAAAGCACCTAACCTTTTTCTGTGGAAAAGAAGTATGAGATATGCAGCCCTTATCTTACTACTCATGATACCGGCTTCCTATCCTATATATAAATGGATATCTGAAGAACCGATTAGCGAAATCAATCCCGGCACACATGGCGGAGAAGTTACATTAAGTAACGGCACTACATTCAAAATTCCGGAAGGAGCTTTACCAGAAGGGACAAGCAAGATGTTTATCATTGATTCCAAAGGTATCAATTATCAAATGCCTACCAATAAACCTCAAATAAAAGAAATCAAAAACACCCTGCAAACACTACATGGAATGGAATGTCACATAACCTTGTCAGATGGAACGAAAGTACATTTAAACGCAGAATCCCAATTGATATATCCTGTATGCTTCAGTAACGAACAACGTATTGTCCAAATCAAAGGAGAAGCATATTTCGATGTTGCTCCAGACAGTGAACATCCATTTATTGTCCAAACACCATATACCTCTATTCAAGTGACAGGAACAACTTTCAATGTCAGAGCCTATCCAGACGAGAATATTGAAAGCACTACACTTATTAATGGATCTATAAAAATTAAAAGTAAAAACGAAGATTTCGAATTAACTCCCAACCAACATTTCATTTTTGACAAGAATTCCAAAAGAAATACTGTAACCAATGTAAATACAGAATTATACACATCTTGGGAATCCGGTTCATTCATATTCAAAAATATCCCTCTTGAGAGTGTCATGTCATATCTTTCTAAATGGTATGGATTCAAATACACATTTGAAGATGATGCTGTCAAACAAGTAAAAATTGGAGCCTATCTTAATCGATATGCAAATATGAATCCGATTATTGACATGATAAAAGAACTGAACCTGGTAGATATAAAACAAAGAGAAGGCGTTCTGCATATCTCTTATAAATAATTACTAATACATTATAACTAACGCTTATGAAAAGACGAGCACATTCCTTATTCAGAGGGATATCGCGTACGAGCAGAAATATTATCAAGCTCTGCTTTTTATGCGTATTCTCTCTATCTTCACTTATGATTCAGGCACAAGACAACCAGAGAATATCGGTTGATCTTAGAGAAGAGACTTTAGAATCAGTACTCTGGTACCTGCAAAATCGAACAAAATTTATCTTTATGTATGCAACTGAAGATATCGCTAACATTACTGATATCAGTGTAAGAGCAAAAGACAAAACAATTACCGAAATTTTGGACGAATGCCTGGAAGGAACTAATCTCACTTACGAAATTTCAGGTAGTGCTATCGTTATCAAGAAAAGAAAAACTGACAAAATCACTATTAGCGGTTGGATACGTGACACAAGCGGTGAAGCACTTCCGGGAGCTACGGTCAGTGTTCGAGGATCAAAGCAAGGAGCTATTGCCGGATTGGACGGACACTACACCTTTAGCATTCCGGCACAGGAAGGACTAATATTGACCTATTCGTTCATCGGAATGGAAAAGAAAACAGTCAAATATATAGGAAAGAGAACCATCAACGTCACTCTAAACAATTCCTCAAATACAGAAATAGACGAAGTAGTGGTAACCGGTTATCAGAACATCCAGCGACGTGACCTGGTAGGTTCGATCACTACCGTCAAAGCCAAGGATATCATAATGCCTTCGTATACCACTATTGACCAAATGTTACAAGGACGTGTGGCAGGTATGGTAGTGACCAATACCAGTAGCCGCGTAGGTACTGCTCCCAAGATTCAGATTCGTGGTACAAGTACACTATTAGGTAATCAGGACCCGTTATGGGTAGTAGACGGAATTATTCAGGAGGACCCATTAGAATTGGATGCGACCTCTCTAATGACCAATGACTTAAAAAATATCATCGGTAACCAGATATCTTGGCTGAATCCGGCCGATATTGAAAGCATCAGTATTCTAAAAGATGCTTCTGCAACTGCTATTTACGGTTCAAAGGCATCTAATGGTGTCATTGAAATTACCACTAAAAAAAATACTACTGATCGTTTAAGCGTTAATTACACATCCAATTTTATAATAGGAACACGACCTAATTACGATCAGTTCAATTATATGAATTCAAAAGAAAGGGTACTGTTCTCACAAGAAGCTTTCAACTGGGGAACTCCTTACAGTGCTGAACCTATCAAACAAATGTACACGTACGAAGGATTATTGAATATGTATTTATCACATGATATATCCTCTGAAGAGTTCCTTGCCCAACGGAATGTTTTGGAAACACAAAACACAGATTGGTTCAAACTACTAACCCGCCGCGCTTTCAGCCATAATCACAATCTAAGTGTTTCCGGCGGAACAAACAAATACAGTTATTCGGCTTCTATGGGATATTCCAAAAGCGAAGGACAAGAAATTGGAAATGATAGTGAACGCATGACCGGCCGTCTTGCTATTACTATACGTCCGGTACAGAAACTAACCATAAATGCAGCTATCAATGGAAGTGTAAACACGAATAAAGGATTTGCGGGAGGAGTCAATCCTTTAGGATATGCCACTACCACTAACCGCTCAATAGACCCTGATGTCTATTATCAGATGAAAGCCTCCTATCCATATAATGAAGGAGTAAGATCGTTATCATACAATTTCATTAATGAACGGGAGAATAGCGGCTCAAAATCAGCATCCAGCTATCTGTCCGCCTCACTTGACTTAAAATGGAACATTCTAGACTGGCTGACTTATCAATTCACTGGAGGATATTCGGATAATAATAGTACAAACGAGGCATGGGAATCGGAACGGACATTTTACATTGCCGAGAATTATCGCGGATATGACTTTAACTCGGTTTCACCAGCCAGTAAAGAATTCAAAGCCGCCTTACTTCCTTTTGGTGGTGAATTGTTTACTAACAACACACATCAATACTCTTACAACATACAGAACAAGTTGCAATTCAGTAAGGCTTTTAATGATGAGAACCGATTGAATGCACTAGTAGGTATGGAATTGCGTTCTACTACCAACAAAGGAATCAACAATACGGTATGGGGATATGTTCCCGATAGAGGAGAAGTCATCACAAGCCCGACCACCTTACAAGCTTTCGAACCGATTACCGGTTCTCAAAACAGCGGTTGGGGCATTCTACAAAGAATATATGACGGTGGTTGGAGAAAAGTTAATACTACGGATAATTTCTTCTCTGTATTTGCCACACTGGCCTATTCATTCAAAAATCGCTATGTAATAAATGCCAATGTACGTAATGACGCATCCAACCGCTTCGGACAAGATACCAATCATCGTATTGACCCAACCTACTCATTTGGTTTCTCATGGAGGGCTTCAGAAGAAAGGTTTATGAGAAAATATGTGGGCTGGATAACTAACTTAAACTTCCGCGGCACTTATGGTATTCAGGGAAATGCACTCACACGTCTTAGCCCGGATCTAATTCTGAATCAAGGAACAGTAGCTGATCTATACAATAGATATCAATCTACTATTTCCCAGATTCCGAACCCGACTCTGTCTTGGGAACGTACCAAATCATGGAATTTCGGAATCGATCTGGAATTATTTAATCTGTTCAACATGAATCTGGAATATTACACAAGACGCTCTAATGCGATTGTCGAATTAGACCTGCCTTATGAATATGGAATTTCTTCTATGAAACGTAACGGAGGTATTATCCACAACAGAGGTATCGAATATACATTGACTTTTACTCCGATACAAAAACGTGACTATGCATTAAGTGTCAGCCTGAATGCATCTAAAAACTGGAACGAGGGCGGGCATACGGATATCGAAGTCAAGGCTAGTGATTTTCTGAACGGACGCTCGGATATCATACTCAAACAAGGTTATCCCCTTAGTAGTTTCTGGTCATACTCATTTGCCGGTCTGAATGGACAAACCGGAGAACCTCAATTCAACCTTCTGGATATTCCGGATGACCAACGAAGCCGATTGATAGACCCGACCACCTACCTGGTTTATTCAGGGCAAAGAGATCCCTATTTTACAGGTGGATTAAGTTTAAGTTTCCGGTATAAATCACTGACTCTGAACAGCAGTTTCTCACTCTTGCTTGGCAACAAAAAACGTCTGCCCTCGCCCTACTCGCAGTTTAGCAGTTCCTACTATATGCCAGACCCATATACGAATATAAACCGTGATTTGTTAAACCGTTGGAAAGAGCCGGGAGACGAAGCACATACTATCATACCTTCACTGCCTAAGGGCAATATGTCTCTCATACAATTACCTAATGGAGAGAGTACTTTCAAAATCCCGGTATGGGAGCAGTCTGATGCTATGGTTGTAAGTGGTTCATTCCTACGCTGCCGTAATATCGGTTTATCTTGGCAAATGAAACGCGAATGGTGCGAAAAGATATACATGAAGAACTTGTCACTCAACTTCAACATGGATAATATCTTCGTTATCGCCAGCAAACGTTTCAACGGGTTCGACCCGGAAATCAGCAATAGTGTACTTCCGCGCAATTACTCACTAGGTATTAACATTGGTTTCTAAAAAAATAAAAGATGAAAAAATTTATATATACAATTATAGGAATCGTTTTATTATCACTGTCCTCCTGCTCCGACTTTCTGGAACCGAAATCCCAAAGCGAATATGTTCCTAAAGACGCTAACGCCCTCCAAGAGATGCTAATCGGCAGTGCTTACCCCCAACATAAGTCAGGCAACAATTTACTAGGTTTTTTAAGTTTCCTCGATGATGATGTCCAGTTCCACAAAACCGGGTATGAGTTCGATTCCAACTCATTAGGATATGTAGAATCCAAGAAAGCAGTTTTCACATGGCAACCGGATATGTTCTTCATAATGGAAAAGAACAGTCCCGTTGTTTACAATATCTGGGAAGGTTACTATAAATTTATTTTAGGGGCAAATGCCGCACTTGATTATATTGGTGATGTAAACGGAACAGAAGCTGAAAAGAACTATGTGATTGCCCAAGCTTTAGGTCTAAGAGCATTCTACTACTTCATGTTAGTCAATCACTTCGGTGCACCTTATAATTATGACAAGCAAGCAGCGGGAGTACCTCTTAAATTGACAAGTAACCTACTGCCCGAAGAAGATTTATTAATGACACGTAATAGTGTAGAAGAAGTTTATAACCAGATTATAGAAGATTTGAGCGAAGCGGAACGGTTGTTTCTCACTTTATCGAAAGATAAGCAATACGAACCGAACTATTTAATCAGCCTTCCTATGATACAATTATTGAAATCCCGTGTTTTCCTTTACATGGAAAATTGGAAGGATGCAGCGATATATGCCGACAAGGTAATCAATGAGTGGTCTTTCTCTTTAATCAATTTGAATAATCTGCCTTCTACGTCAACAGCAGAACCTTATTACAATTTCACGTCTTTGAAATCATCAGAAGTAATCTGGCTATATGGAAATGTATCTGATCTCACAGAATTTAATAACGAAACAGTATCTCGTGAAGAGGAAGACCCCGATTATCCCGGTTGGGGAATAAATATTACCTACTATCGGAAAGCCTTCACAGCTTCCGATGATCTGTTGGAAAGTTTTAAAGATGGAGACTTAAGAAAAGAAAAATACATAGCTAAAGAATATAACAGAATAAATAACAGTTTTTATCCGGACTATTACAGTTCTTTCGGGAAATACCAACTATCTGCAATGGGCGAGCCTAATGGTTCAGAGAATTTTGCACTCTCTTTTAGACTGAGTGAAGCATATCTGAATCTTGCAGAAGCTGCTGCCTACAATAACGAAGAAAGTAAGGCGCTTTCAGCTATGAGAACTTTATTGGAGAATCGATACGAACCAGAAAAGTTAGTTGTCCCTGCCGGATTGACCGGTGAGACGTTGAAAAACTTCATCAAGGCAGAAAGAAGAAAAGAACTCTGTTTTGAGGGACAACGCTGGTTCGACCTGAGACGCTACGGAATGCCTCAAATCACACACGAATGGGAAGGTAAAACATATACGCTAAAATCCAACGACCCTTCTTATACCATGCCGATTCCGGATGAAGTATTGATTAAAAATAAAAGACTGGAACAAAATCCTTTGGCTCCTAAACGAGAAAACTAATGCTAATAATTTCAGTAACTTAAAAAAGAAACAAATATGAGAAATATATATTTATTATGGGGACTCCTCACTTGCATAGCATTCACCTCATGCTATGAAGAAGATGCACTTACCCCCACAGAAGGAGGCATTGAATTACGTTTCAAAGTTCCCCAAGGAACGAATAGCTGGGATGATGACATCTCACAAATACAAAAAGATTTCGGCGTCTATCTGATTTATAAAGATCTGCAAGATGAAGATTTCAATCGTAGCTGGACAGGAGGTGCATCCACAAATTATAAAGGGGAAGGGTGTATCAACGATGAAATGGCGAAGTTCTATACGGAATTTATGAAGAAACATGTATTCTCCTACCTCAATAACGAAAAGTGTAAAAAGGTTACAAGCAAATTATTACCGTTATATTGGTATATGGCTTATAATGTGCATATAGCAACGGAAATAGATTTGGGAGCAGTCGTTATCAAACAAAATAATGCCATGCACGAAATCATTAATGGTCTGGATTACTGGAGCACCTGTTTATTCGGACCTCAGGCAGAAATGACCGACAAATATATTATGCCGGACGACCAAGTAACGTTCAGCCAACGTCGGAAAATGATTCTCGGTAATATCATAAAGGCTGCTGTAGAAAAAAGGCTAATTACCATTCCCGAAGAATTCAACCGTGGTTTGGATTACGTGACTCCTATATCATTCTATTTTTGGGAAACAGATAGTCCTGATTTTCACTTGAACAGGGGATTTCCAGGTACTGTAAATACAAATAAATTCACACTGAATGAAGAATATGACGGCAGCAACCCGACCCGGGAAGCAACATTTGCCGGATATGCCTTACTATCATTATATTATACGGAAGCCGAAAGTACCGAAAGATACAGTCAATTCCCGCTTATTATTGAGAAATTCGCTTTCGTACGCAAATACATGAAGGAGAATTATGGAATTGATTTGGAAGCCATAGCTAAAGGTCCGAATGACTGGGATATTCAGCCTCATCCAGAAATACCGGGTAACAACGATGAAGACGGTGGAGACGATGACGATCCCTGGCCAGGATTTGACTGGTAACTATTCTCCTGTGACGATTATTATTTAAATACAATTCTATGATATCAACAAAGAAACTTTTCATTTTATTTTTTTCGTCCTTCTTATGCGCCACGACAAGTTCGTGGTGCAAAGATGGACTACAAATTAAAGGCAAGTTAAGAATACTGAAACCAACCACTTTGCAAGTGAATGACCTGAACGGAACACTTATTCTTAGCTGTGAACTCCAACCCAATAAAGAGTTCGCCACAGAACAGAAGCTGATTCAACCCGATATCTACACATTGCGAATCGGAAAAACGGAAGAAAAAATATATTTCGAGAACCATGAAGTGAACATCATCGGCTACTATGATGAGACAAATCCCGAACAAAGTTCCCTGTCGTTTAAAGGTATCGACTCGTTTCTCACTCTGCAAGAATATTTACCCGCAGATAAAGACCCGGACACAGCAACTGTTTCTCTTCCGGCTAACGCGCAACTGTCACCTAATATGGTATCCGCGCTTGCTTATCTGGCCAATGTAAATGACTATTACTCTAATAAGAAATTATTGGATATGATTTCCGATGATGAGCGAAACTCTTTATCTGCCCGCTGGCTGGTAGAAAGAGTCAAAATCCTTTCCCACCAAATTATTGGTGCAGAATGTCCGGACTTTACTTTCACGAATGTCAATGATCAGAAGGTCAATTTAAAAGACTTTCGCGGTAAAATTGTCGTTTTGGATTTCTGTGCTTCCTGGTGCGGCCCTTGTCGTAAGGAGATGCGTAGTATGCTAAAAATATATAATGAACTGAAAGCTGACGATTTGGAGTTCATCAGCGTATCACTAGACGATAGCCAAGCTAAGTGGAAAAAGATGCTGGACGAAGAAAAACTTCCCTGGGTAATGCTGTGGGATAAAACAGGCTTTCCGAAAAGTAATGAAGCTCCAAGTACTATCCAGACAGCTTATGGCTTTTATGCCATCCCTTTCCTTGTAGTCATTGACAAAGAAGGAAAACTAATAGCACGTAATGTCCGCGGAGAACAAGTACGTGAAGCCATATTAAAAGCTAGAAATTAATCTGACTATATAAATATCATAACTCATCCTACAATGAAAAAACTTATATCCCTTATCTTATGCTGCCTTATTTGTGGAATTACATCAGCTCAATTAATAAAACAAAAAGTTGAAAAACAAAAAAAACAATCCGAACTGGACTGGTACAATTGTTCTTTCGACAGAGACAGTGTATATGGCGCTGAAGTTAACAAAGCCTATGAATATTTGAATGCTAACAAAAAGAAACTCAAGAAAAGGCCGATTGTCGCATTAATCGGAACCGGAATGGACGTGGAACACGAAGATCTGAGACAGGCTATATGGATCAATCCCAAAGAAAAATTAAATCAAAAAGATGATGATAGAAATGGTCTCATTGATGATATTAATGGTTGGAACTTCCTCGGAGGAAAAGATGCTCAAGTTGTGGAGTCTTTGACGAGAGAAGGAGAACGTGAATTCTTCCGCTTGAAAGATAAATATGCAGACTATATTTTTGATGGGAAAAAGTATTATAAAATTATTAATGGAACACGTCAGGAAGTAGCTGCACCGGAAAACATGGAAGAATATAACTATTATCGATATAAAGTAATGCCCGAATCCAGAATAGGAAGTACTTACAGTGGTCTGCAACTTGCTTATGTCATCGAAGAATACGTTGAAAAATTTAATAGAGACATGAAGCAGCGCTTCCCTGGAAAAGAATTAACCGTCGAGGAGTTTCAAAGTTGTTATGACCCTAAAGCGGAAAGGGACAGCCTCTCTGAAGTAGCCTTTGTATGTACAGCCTATTATTTCAGTTTATATAATACAGATAAATGGGAACCTGTATACCAAAATATGGGTAAGAAAAGTGTGGAAACAGCTAAAGCCTCTTACGAAGAAGCCTTAAGAAAATATGGTACGGACCAACGGAAAGAAATTACAGGTGATAACCCAATGGATATAAATAATAGCAATTATGGAAATAATATACTACTTACATCCGATGCAGCAACCAACATAATGAAGGCAGGAATTATAGCTGCTAAACGTGACAATAAAATAGGAAGCGATGGCATTGCCGATCAAGCAGAAATCATGACGCTACGTATCTGTACAGGAGAAGGGGAACCTTACCTGAAAGATATGGCATTAGCCATTCATTATGCAGTCAGCCACGGAGCAGATATGATTGTATTGCCTGAACAGAATATGTTATACCCCGAGGAACAAAAACAATGGATAATCCATGAATTGAAAGAAGCGGAAAAGAAAGGAGCCATAGTGATAGTTCCCGCGTGGAATACATCTATCGATATGGACAAAGTAGAATTCTTCCCGAACCGGAAAATGAGTAAAGACAAAGAACTCACCAATCTTATGATAGTCGCCTCTTCTGATAAAAAAGGGAATCCGGTTATGGATACAAATTATGGAGCAAATACACTAGATATCTATGCTCCGGGAACAGATATATATTCTACATACATGGGAGACACTTACCGAACAGGAACAGGAGAAGGACTAGCGGCCGCTACCGTAGCCGGAGTAGCCACACTCATAAAATCTTATTTTCCAAAGCTTACCGGCTCACAAATCCGTGATATTCTATTAAAAAGTGTAACCTCACGCAAAGGAGTAGAAGTAGAAAAAGGTATTCGAGTAGACGACAGACCTTCACAAGATTTATTCCTTTTTGATGATTTATGTATCTCCGGAGGTATTGTTAACGCCTATCAAGCTATTCTAGAAGCAGAAAAAATGAATTCGCAAAAGAAATGATATGAAAAGAGCAGAGATACTCACCGGTTTATGGCTGTTAATGTTTCTAATCTATGGAAAGGAATGTATGTCGCAAATCCAAAATAAGGTTTGCGACACTATTCCCTATGAATTGGTACACAACAAAATCATTATTCCTGTCACAATCAACGGCGTTAAAACGAAATATATCGTCGACACCGGTGGCAAAACCGGAACGATGTACGATATAGCCCTTGAAATGCAGGCAAACGCTGCAGGATATACACGCATTTCTGATGTGAACGGACAGGGACAAAACTATCAAGAAGCATATGTCTCCAATGTATCCATCGGCAATAGTTACCAAATCAAGCTATTAAAAACAATGGTGCTGCCCAAAGATCCTTTTTTCACTGATTTAGGAGTCGCCGGCATTCTCGGTGGAGACGCATTCTCACAATCTGTAGTAACATTCGACTCTCGCTATAGAATCATGGTCATCAACTATCCCTATCGCCCCGAGAAACTGAAACTAACAGACGGAGTTCCTCTTCTGGATGAAACGGAATATCACTCATTTATCACTGTCAAGCAAGAAGAACAGACAATGAAAATATTGTTTGACACTGGTGCAGAAGGTTTTCTACTATATTCGATACAAGATTATAACAGGCTGGCTGATATATCCGATATAAAAGAAACAAATCATGCACATGGGATTGTCTCTGCCGGATTAGCCGGACTGGGAAATCCTGTAGAAATCAAAAAACTGAACATACCTTCTATTCGTATCATGGATAAGGAATTCACAAACATAGGCTGCACGACAAGCGTAATGCATGAAACAATCATAGGAGTAGACTTGCTGAAATATGGAAAAGTGATTATAGACTATATGCGTAAACGCTTCTTCTTCCTCCCATTCGAAAAAGGGAAAACTGATATGGGAGGTGCTCCCGTTCTTTGGAATGTGAGTATATTGCCACGCAACGAACGATTTGAAATCACAACGATATGGGATAGTATGAAAGACCAAGTATCTTTCGGTGATCAGGTAATCAATATCAACGGAACCTCATTAAGCAACTGTCCGATGAGCCAGATTGCTATAGAAGAGATAATGAACGCTATTCCCGGAGATACAGGATATATTATTATTAAAAAGGACAATCAGGAGAGAAAAATAGAAATCAAAAAAGAAAGATAGACTTTAAAACAATATGAATTTGAGAAATATGATAATAAAAATACATATATGTTTGATTGCTTTTTGTTTTATTTCAGGCATAAAAGCACAAACACAGAACAGTATGACGGAAATCATTCCATTTAAAACAATCGATGGAAAGATTATCATAGAAGCCAATATAAATGGAGAAACAGCAAATTTTGTACTTGATTTAGCCGGACATAATGCATTACTTCCGGAAGCTGTCAACCAACTGAAAATCAACACGAAAAACGCCAGTAGTTTTGGAAGTTATCAGAATTTCAAATTCAAACAGGTTCCCGTAAAGAAAATCTATGAAATAGGAACCTTAACTATTGGTAATAATACATTCAGCAATAGTCTGCCAACATTCATATTAGAAGATGAACCTTATCTACGCAAACTGGGAGTAATGGGAGTATTGAATTCTGCAGTATTCCGAACTTCCGTCTTGACCATTGACATGCGACGAAAAAAGATCACTATCACTCAGCCGTACCGACCTTCGTACATGAAACTAAACTATAGAGAAAATTTTGAATTGATAACAGGTTTAGGTATAGTATGTTCGATATCGATTCAAGATAAAACAATTTTTCCTATTTTAGATACATGGAGCGACGGATTAATCAACCTCACTGAAAAAGACTTTAACGAGTGGAGCACACTTTATCCGAAGGGAACTCCGCAAAAAGTTTCAATCGGCTATAAAGAGACGGCACAAGAAGAAGAAAGCCTGACCTTACCGGAAACAATATTCGTGAAAACAAAGATAGACGATGCCTTTGCCGTGAGGAATCCATCTCTGAAACATTCTGTTTTAGGAAAGAAACTATTGGACTACGGCATTTTGTCCATTGATTATGTTCATCAAAAAATATACTTCCAGCCTTTCGACTTGGTTCCTATTCCCGAATCGGAAGCTAAAGTAACGGAAGTCAAAGCGGAAGACGGCAAGATGAATCCGATTACCCGCCAATTCTTTCTGGAACATATTTTTGATTACCGGACAGGAAATGATTTCGTTTATAATGGAGACAAACCTGTGGTTGTTGACTTTTGGGCAACTTGGTGCGGCCCTTGTATGAGACTGCTTCCGAAAATGGAAGAATTGGCTGAAAAGTATAAGGGAAAAGTCATGTTTTATAAAGTGAATGCGGATAAAGAGAAAGACTTGTGCAAACATTTCGGAGTACAGGCGCTGCCGACTCTTTTCTTTATTCCGGTAGGCGGCAAACCTATCGTCGAAGTCGGAGCTACTCCGGAGAAGTACGTGCAAATCATTGAGGAACAGCTTCTCAAATAATAGCAATGGAGAAAGAGGTATTGATGCCAGCCACCATTGCCTATGTATTCAGCTTCAAAACGGAAACAGGGTATTGACTTTTCCTTTTTTATTTTGTATATTTGCAGAAACAAATCAGAAACAACAGGTATGAAACATACAAAAATAAAGACATAAATCATCAGATTGCATACACGCAAGTGTACTGTAAGAACTAACAATGGGGTGAAGTCTGCAAGGATTTCGCCCCATTTTGTTTAAATTCTTCACCCATTTTTCAAGAGTTCAGCCAATAATCGTTTATAATAAACTTAAGACCCGTTTATAATAAACGTTCTCACTTTTTATTATAAACACAAGGTCTGTTCTTTAAACAACTTGTATAAGAAAGAGAAACAAGATTCATTCTTTTATACGCATAAAGCAATAGGCACAAATAATTTTGTACAAACAGAAATTACAAATTTGTCGTGTCAAATCTATTTATAACTTAACACACATTTTAGGATCATGAAGGAAAGTATTTCTCTTCTTCTTTTATCTTTATCAATGGTCCGGAAGTGATTCCTGCCGAATTATGGCTGGACGAGATTGAAGCGTATTAACCAAGTGTAAATCATCTTAGAGTAAACCCAATATAAAAAGAACGGTGGACACTAGTTTCTAACCGATGTCCACCGTTTTTATTTTAAGAGTTACCACACCGGAATTGTGTGATTACTATCCTTCGGTTTTATACTGAACATTATATTTATCAGATAAGTCCTTTTGCAGAAAGGTAACGTTCTGCCTCAATAGCAGCCTTACATCCGCTTCCCGCCGCTGTAATAGCCTGACGGTAATGAGGGTCGGCCACATCTCCGGCAGCAAACACTCCGGGAACTTTCGTACGCGGACTGGCACCATCTGTAATGATATAACCCACTTCATCCGTATCCAGATAATCCTTGAATATATCAGAATTCGGTTGATGACCGATAGCCAGAAAGAAACCGTCGATAGGCAGGCTGTAACGTTCCTCATCCGGTTCACCCCAACGTTTCACAAGGTTTACACCTTCCACTCCATTGTCACCGTACAAACCGACAGCATTGTGTTCAAAAAGAACTTCAATCTTCTCGTGATTCATCACGCGCTCCTGCATAATCTTCGATGCACGCAGGAAAGGCTTACGGACAATCAGATATACTTTCGATGCAAGTCCGGCAAGATAAACCGCTTCTTCACAAGCCGTATCACCGCCACCGACTACGGCAACCACTTTCTTACGATAGAAGAAACCATCGCAGGTAGCACAAGCGCTGACACCCATTCCCGCATATTTCTTTTCGTCTTCCAGGCCCAAATACTTAGCTGTTGCCCCGGTAGAGATAATCAACGTCTCCGCTTCGATTTCTTTTTCTCCGTCAATCGTTATTTTATAAGGAGCCTTGCTCAAATCCGCTGCAGTAGCAATACCGAAACGTACATCTGTCCCAAAGCGGCTCGCCTGTGCACGCAAATCTTCCATCAACTGCGGTCCGCTGATACCTTCCGGATAACCGGGGAAGTTTTCAACATCCGTAGTTGTCGTCAACTGACCGCCGGGCTGCAATCCTTCATAAAGCACCGGACACAAGTTTGCACGTCCCGCATAAATCGCTGCCGTATATCCGGCAGGTCCTGAACCAATAATCAGGCACTTAACTTTTTCTATTTCTGCCATTTTAATTATACCTTTATCGTTTTGTTATTCAAAAACATTTTATCTCAAATCAATAATCTCTGCATTCGGATATTGTTTTTTATCAAAAGAAAAAATACTATCCGCATAATTCAGCCGTGTCTGATAACCTGTCACGGTAATCTCATTACGCGTCTGCTGATCACGCTGCTGAAGCAGAATATATAGAGGCTCATACGTATTCTTCGTCACATAAAGAGTGATACGCTCCAAATCCTGTTTCTTATCCTTCGCTGTGAGAATTACTTCCCAGACAGCCTTTCCCCCGTAAGTCTTTACTGTTCCCAGTTTATAGGAAAATCCTTTCTGATACATATACAGGAATGTATACGGATTAATCTGTTGTAGTTCTTCCTGTGTCGGATTGCTGACGTTCACTTCATCATTCCTGACTACATAGCTCCATTGCGTTTTCCCATCAAACCAGGTTATCACTTCGGACGCCTTCAATACGAACTTCTCTCCTTTCAACTGAATCGTACCGCTTTCCGACCCTTCCACCAAACCGTTAGTCACAGATTTAATAATGAAATCAGCCTTCACTCCGCCTGCCTTACGAAATGCTTCGGCTGTCTTATCAAGAACAGCTTTAGCCTGCGACTGCTGTTGTTGAGCAATCACAGGCAATGACAGTAAAGCTATTAAAACACTAAAAATGTATTTCCTCATTTGATTAATAAACGATTGATTACTGCAAATTGTTCAAACGCATTTCAAGATCATTATCATCGATGCAAAGTACGTCACGCGCTTTGCTTCCCTGCGTAGGACCGACGATTCCAGCCTTTTCAAGTTGATCCATGATACGGCCGGCACGATTATAACCGATAGCAAACTTACGTTGAATTAACGACGTGGAACCTTGCTGATGAATAACCACCAACCGGGCAGCGTCTTCAAACAACGGGTCAAGACGCCCCATATCAATATCCCCTACTTCGCTACCGCTGTCTTCACTCACATACTCGGGCAGGAAGAAAGGAGTAGGATATCCTTGCTGACGGGCAATAAACTTCGTGATTTCCTCTACTTCCGGCGTATCGATAAAGGCACATTGCACACGCACCGGATCAGCTCCCTGTAAGAAAAGCATATCTCCCTTACCAATTAGACGGTTGGCACCCGGACGGTCAAGAATCGTTCGGGAATCCATCATGGCGGATACACGGAAAGCGATACGGGCCGGGAAGTTGGCTTTAATCGTACCCGTGATGATATTCGTCGTCGGACGCTGTGTAGCGATAATCATGTGGATACCGACAGCACGCGCCAACTGGGCGATACGGGCAATCGGAAGTTCCACCTCCTTACCTGCCGTCATAATCAGGTCACCGAACTCGTCGATAACAACGACAATATACGGCATGAACTTATGTCCTTTCTCCGGATTCAGACGACGGTTGATAAACTTCTCATTATACTCCTTGACATTACGTACATGAGCCATTTTCAACAGGTCATAACGGGTATCCATTTCCACACAGACGGAATTCAGAGTTTGCACTACTTTCGTCACGTCCGTAATAATCGGTTCACCGCCATCGGGAAGTTTGGCAAGGAAATGGTTTTCAATGACCGAGTAGATGCTGAACTCTACCTTCTTCGGGTCGACCAGGACAAACTTCAGTTCAGCCGGATGTTTCTTATATAATAAGGAAGTAATAATTGCATTCAGACCGACAGACTTACCCTGACCGGTTGCACCTGCCACCAATACGTGCGGCATCTTGCAAAGGTCGAACATAAAGACTTCATTCGTAATAGTCTTTCCCAACACAATAGGCAGGTCAAACTTGGATTCCTGGAATTTCTTGCTTCCGATAACACTTTGCCCGGAAACAATCTTCGGATTCTTGTTCGGTACCTCAATACCGATGGTTCCCTTGCCCGGTATCGGGGCAATGATACGGATACCGTCAGCAGACAGGCTCAACGCAATATCATCCTCCAATCCGCGAATTTTGGAGATACGCACGCCTTGTTCGGGAGTTATCTCATACAGAGTAACCGTAGGACCGACCGTTGCCTTAATCGTGCTGATTTCAATGCCGAAGCTGCGCAACGTATTGATGATACGGTCTTTATTGGCATTCTGTTCATCCATATCAATTGTCGGATCGTCGTTTTCAAAATGCTTCATCAGGTCGATCGTGGGGAAACGATAATTCTCCAAATCTTTTGTCGGGTTATAAGGTTCCATTTCCGGTCCCTGATATTCTTCTTCCGAAGCGGCAGACTCCACTTCAAAACCGGGTTCTTCATCCTCCGAAGACTCTCCCCCCAAAGGAGGAACAACATTGGAAACGGTTGGTTCGAACACCATGGTTACCCCTTCACTCTCATCGGATGAAGCGGAGGATATATCGTCCGTTTCCGGTTCACTCACCGGAAATTCTTCTTGGGGTTCTTCCGCCTGTATATCCATTACAGGTGCCGGAGGCGGTGTCTGTTTGTATGTCCGTTTCAAGTTAAATTCTACTTCCTGCGGTTGGGAGGTCGTAAATTCCTGCGGTTCTTCTCCGGTAGTGGCAAGCTCTTCTTCCTCCTTCTTCTTTCGTTTCAGGAAACTCAATGCAAAGAGTTTGCGCAACCAAATCACTGTACGCGCACTTATATATATAAAGAAGCAAATAGCCGTTATCAACAGAATCATCCACACCCCAGGTACACCGACCTGAGAGATCAGCCAACGGCTGACATTGTATCCGTGCATACCGCCCAGATAAATGAAAGAATCCTGATAATGATCCATAAACACAAATCCGAAGAATATAGAGAACCATACCAGTAACAATGTGCAACCTATAAACCACTTCCACAGACGGACAACACGCACACGCATCAACTTCAATCCTGCCACCGCCAAAAAGACAAGAATAAAGAAGGAAGAGACACCGAAGCAATCATTAATCAAGTAATGAGCCAACTGCGCCCCACGCGAACCGGCGTAGTTCTTCACATGATTGTTGACCGCCGACAGGTCTGCCGGATTTCCACTGTCGATAATACTCTGGTCGGCAGCTCCCGTGAAAAAGAAAGAGGAAAAAGCCAACAATAAATAAACGGAAAAAATGACCAACATTAATCCGATAACAAAGTGGACAGTCTCATTCTTTAAAATTGCTGCGATTTTACCCGGAGAAGAGGAAGTACGTTCGGCCTCCTTATCTAATTTTTTTTTTGCCATGAGTCTTTTATTCTTTTTATAAAATTGGAATCGTAATCTAAACCGCAAAAATAATAAAAAAATAACGAGCGCTACGCTCATTCAATCCTTTTTCTTACCTTTGCGTTTCAAATCAACGCTGATTATGGAAAAAGAAAGCCAAACGATATTTGATAAGAATGTAATTGAGTTCGTAACGGTAGCCGCTGAATTTTGCGCATTCCTCGAACGTGCCGAACGCATGAAGCGTAGCGATTTCGTTGACACATCCCTTAAAATACTTCCCCTACTCTATCTCAAGGCATCTATGCTCCCCAAATGTGAGACTATCGGAGAGGAAGTGCTCGAAACGTATGTAACGGAGGAAATCTATGAGATTCTACGTATCAACCTTGCGGAATTGATGGGTGACAAGGATGATTATCTGGATGTATTCGTACAAGACATGGTTTATAGCGACCAGCCGATCAAGAAGTCCATTTCGGAAGATCTGGCGGATATCTATCAGGATATCAAAGACTTTATCTTTGTTTTCCAATTGGGGTTGAACGAAACGATGAACGATTCATTGGCTGTCTGCCAGGAAAACTTCGGAATGTTATGGGGACAGAAACTGGTCAACACGTTACGCGCATTGCACGACGTAAAGTACAGCCAACAGGACGAAGAGGACAATGAAGAAGGATTTTACGAACCAAGTGACGACGGTAACTGTTGCGAAGACGATGAGTGCCATTGCCACGATGACGATTGCCACTGCCACGAAAACGGCTGTCATTGTCACCACGATGAATAAATAAAAATGATTGTAAGAAGAACTATAAATAAAGATGAAGTAAAGGAGCTCCCGAAAACGGTTTTTCCGGGACGGATTTATGTCATCCAATCGGAAACGGAAACGGAAAAAGCAGTGGCTTATCTGCAATCCCGGTCTGTGATAGGTATTGACAGCGAAACACGCCCTTCCTTTACAAAGGGGCAATCACATAAAGTGGCACTCCTTCAGATTTCATCGGAAGAATGTTGTTTCCTGTTTCGCCTCAACATGACCGGACTGACCCGGCCGTTAGTCGATTTGTTAGAGAATCCGGACGTGATAAAAGTCGGTCTCTCACTAAAGGATGACTTTATGATGTTGCACAAACGTGCTCCTTTCAACCAGCAAAATTGCATCGAATTGCAGGATTACGTACGCCAGTTCGGCATCCAGGATAAAAGTCTGCAAAAGATTTATGCAATCCTGTTTAAGGAGAAGATTTCCAAGTCACAACGCTTGTCTAATTGGGAAGCCGATGTGCTGAGCGACGGTCAAAAGCAATATGCCGCTACCGACGCATGGGCCTGCCTCAACATATACAACTTATTGCAGGAACTGAAGCAAACGGGCAATTATGAAATTGCTCCCGAAGAGAAGAAAGAAGAACATTTAATTGAATCAGATAAATAAAATATCATGCATAAAGTATACCTCAAACCCGGCAAAGAAGAGTCTCTCAAAAGATTTCACCCCTGGATTTTCTCAGGTGCTATCTCCCGTTTTGACGGAGAACCCGAAGAAGGTGAAGTAGTAGAAGTATACACCTCAAAAAAAGAATTTATAGCCGAAGGACACTTCCAAATCGGAAGTATCGCTGTACGTGTGCTTTCTTTTCAACAGGAACCCATCAATCACGATTTCTGGAAGCGTAAGCTGGAAATAGCATACGATATGCGCCGCAGTATCGGTATCGCCACGAATTCGACCAATAATACCTATCGTCTGGTACACGGTGAAGGAGACAATCTTCCCGGATTGGTTATCGATGTCTATGCCAAGACTGCCGTTATGCAGGCACATTCGGCAGGAATGCACGTAGACCGTATGGTTATTGCCGAGGCCTTGTCCAAAGTGATGGGAGATCAGATTGAAAATATCTATTATAAATCAGAGACAACCCTTCCTTTTAAAGCAGACCTTTTCCCTGAGAACGGTTTTCTGAAAGGAGGAAGCAACGATAATATCGCACAAGAATATGGCTTGAAATTCCATGTAGACTGGCTGAAAGGTCAGAAGACCGGTTTTTTTGTAGACCAACGCGAGAACCGTTCTTTATTGGAACGGTACGCCAAAGGCCGTTCGGTACTTAATATGTTCTGTTATACCGGTGGCTTCTCGTTCTACGCCATGCGTGGAGGTGCCAAGCTCGTTCATTCTGTTGACAGTTCCGCTAAAGCGATCGACCTGACAAATAAGAATGTCGAATTGAATTTTCCCGGCGATCCCCGCCATGAAGCTTTTGCCGAAGACGCTTTCAAGTATCTTGACCGTATGGGCGATCAGTATGATTTAATCATTCTTGATCCTCCTGCTTTCGCCAAACATAAAGATGCGTTACGAAATGCACTGCAAGGTTATCGGAAACTGAATGCCAAAGCTTTCGAGAAAATCAAGCCGGGCGGCATTCTGTTTACTTTCTCCTGCTCGCAAGTAGTCAGCAAGGATAATTTCCGTACAGCCGTGTTTACAGCCGCAGCGATGTCAGGACGTAGTGTACGCATTTTGCATCAACTGACCCAACCTGCCGACCATCCGGTAAACATTTATCATCCTGAAGGAGAATATCTGAAAGGGCTGGTACTCTATGTAGAATAACCGAATCCGTGTAATCTGTGGTGAAACAGCAAGCAATAGCAGAAAAAAGAAGGATTCAAAGTTAATTAGAGTTAACAAACAGAAGTTTTATAGCAAGACATTATGTTGTATAACATAAAACCACTTATCTTTGCACTGTGTTTTTCATGGTATTAGATTTAAGGTTAACAAAGATTGGCTGTCTGGGATAGATAGCCTTCTTTTTTTTGTACCTTTTTCTCCGATTACTAGTTCACCTATCCAATGAAAATATTATATTTGCATCTATTATCAACTATCAACGAGAAAGAGAAACACAAATTTAAAAAGTCATGAGTATAAAAGTTCGTTTGATTATTATGAACTTCCTGCAATTCTTTGTATGGGGGTCATGGTTAATATCATTAGGTGGTTATATGGGCAGAGAACTCCACTTCGAAGGTGGACAGATCGGCGCCATTTTCGCCACAATGGGAATCGCTTCTTTAGTAATGCCCGGTATCATCGGTATCATAGCCGATAAATGGTTTAATGCAGAACGGTTATACGGACTTTGCCATATCATAGGAGCCGCTTGCCTTTTCTACGCCTCTACAGCAACGGACTACGATCATATGTATTGGGCGATGTTACTTAATCTACTGGTATATATGCCTACCCTATCACTCGCCAATACTGTTTCATACAATGCATTAGAACAATATAAATGCGATCTGATCAAAGACTTCCCTCCTATCCGTGTATGGGGAACTATCGGTTTTATCTGTGCCATGTGGGCGGTAGACCTTACCGGTTTCAAGAATTCGAGCGCGCAGCTTTATGTAGGCGGTGCTTCCGCGCTATTGCTCGGCCTTTATTCATTCACCCTACCGGCTTGCCTGCCTACCAAATCTGAAAACAAATCATGGCTTTCAGCTTTCGGACTGGATGCATTGGTGTTATTCAAAAGAAAGAAAATGGCTATTTTCTTCCTATTCTCCATGCTCTTGGGAGCTGCACTACAAATCACCAACACTTATGGAGATCTCTTCCTGAGTAGTTTTGCCGGTATTCCGGAATTTGCCGACTCTTTTGGAGTGAAACATTCGGTTATATTGTTATCCATATCACAAATGTCCGAGACATTATTCATTCTCGCTATCCCCTTCTTCCTGAGACATTTCGGAATCAAACAGGTAATGCTGATCAGTATGTTCGCTTGGGTATTCCGGTTTGGACTGTTCGGCTTCGGAGATCCGGGTTCCGGACTTTGGATGCTCATCCTTTCTATGATTGTTTACGGTATGGCCTTTGATTTCTTCAACATTTCCGGTTCATTGTTTGTTGAACAAGAAACCAATTCTTCCATTCGTGCCAGCGCACAGGGGCTATTCTTTATGATGACCAACGGATTGGGAGCGATTATCGGCGGATATGCCAGCGGCGCTGTGGTGGACGCATTCTCCGTATATGCCGATGGCAGGCTGGTAAGCCGCGAGTGGACAGATATTTGGCTGATATTTGCAGCTTATGCACTCGTTATAGGTGTTTTGTTTGCTTTAGTATTCAAATACAAACACCAGCGAGAAAGTCAAAACTAATTAAGTAAGAAAAAACAATGGATAAAAAGGTAGAATTACAAGTTATAAATATTACAAACAGTCAGGCACAGATAGGCGCATTTGCCATGCTGTTAGGCGAAGTGGACGGTGAGCGGCAATTGCCCATCATCATCGGTCCGGCAGAAGCCCAAGCCACCGCTTTATACCTGAAAGGAGTGAAAACTCCCCGTCCGTTGACACACGATTTATTCATTACAAGCCTCACCGTACTGGGGGCAAGCTTGATACGTGTATTGATTTATAAAGCCAAAGACGGTATTTTCTACTCCTATATCTATCTTAAAAAAGACAACGAGATTATACGAATCGACGCACGTACTTCGGATGCGATAGCATTGGCTGTACGTGCCGATTGCCCGATTCTTATTTATGAATCCATCCTCGAACAAGAATGCCTGCACCTGTCGGGAGAAGAAAGAACTCGTTCCGGACAGATAAATGATGAGGGAATATCTCTTGAAGAAGCATTGCAACAGGCTATCAAAGAGGAGAACTACGAGCTGGCTGCCCGGATACGGGACCAGATTAATTCAAGGAACAATAATCAGTAATTAACATTATGCACGTTTTTTATACTCCCGATATACAGAAAAGTAACGAACTGCCCGATGAGGAAGCACAACATTGCATCCGTGTTTTACGGTTGAATATCGGAGATGAAATCACCCTTACCGACGGTGAGGGAAACTTCTATAAAGCAGAAATTACGGCAGCGACCAACAAACGTTGCCTGGTGGCTATCAAGGAAACCATATTTCAGGAACCACTCTGGCCTTGTCATCTTCACATTGCCATGGCACCGACAAAGAATATGGACCGTAACGAATGGTTTGCAGAGAAAGCTACCGAAATAGGATTTGACGAATTAACCTTCCTCAACTGCCGTTTCTCGGAACGTAAAGTTATCAAGACCGAACGAATCGAAAAGATTTTCATATCGGCTATCAAACAATCACTCAAAGCACGATTGCCGAAACTGAATGAAATGACCGATTTTGATAAGTTCATTACCCGTGAGTTCAAAGGACAGAAGTTTATCGCACATTGCTATGAAGGCGACAAATCTTTATTGAAAAACATTCTCAAACCCGGAGAAGACGCGCTTGTCCTGATAGGTCCCGAAGGAGACTTCAGCGAAGAGGAAGTAAAGAAAGCCATTGAACAAGGATTTGTCCCAATCAGTCTGGGTAAATCACGGCTTCGTACGGAGACAGCCGCTTTGGCAGCCTGTCATATATTGAATCTTCAAAACCAATAACACAACAATCGACTGAATAGATGATTATACAACTTTTAAATAATATAAGTATGGTAAAGAAAATGATTTCACGACTCTCGGTACTGGCAGTACTGATTGTTTTTCTGGCAGCATGTTCCAAGACATCAGAGTACACGAATGTGATACCGGCTGATGCTTCGGTAGTTGCTTCTATCAACCTCAAATCCCTCGCAAGCAAAGCCGGATTGGACGATAAAGAGAATGAAGCTGCCAAACAAAAAATACTGGAAGCACTGAAGAGTGGAATGAACGCCGCTACTTTCCAACAATTGGAGAAGATTATGAAAAACCCCAGTGAATCGGGAATTGACGTGGAATCTCCGGTCTATGTATTCTCGTCCTCTTCTTTCCCATACCCCACTATCGTAGGAAAAGTGAGCAACGAAGACAATTTGCATGCTTCATTGGATGTAATGGCAAAAGAACAGATCTGCCAGCCGGTGAGCGAAGCCGATGGATACAGTTTTACGACAACAAACGGAGATTTGCTTGTATTCAATAACCTCACTGTGATGATCATCGACGTAAACGGAGCTTCCCAGACCGAAAAAGCCAAAGAAGGCATTGTTACTCTAATGAAACAGACAGCAGAGAACAGTATCGCAAAATCCGGAGCTTTCCAGAAAATGGAAAAGCAGAAAAACGATATTAATTTCTTCGCATCCATGACAGCCATTCCTTCCAATTACCGCAATCAAGTAAGCATGGGGCTACCTGCCGAAGTAAAACCGGAAGATATTACTCTTGTGGGAGGATTGAATTTTGAGAAAGGCAAGATTGCCCTCAAGACAGAGAACTATACCGAGAACGATGCTGTAAAGACTTTACTGAAAAAGCAAATGGAATCTTTCGGGAAAGCCAACAATACTTTTGTCAAATATTTCCCGGCTTCCACACTAATATTTTGCAATATAGGAGTGAAAGGAGAAGGACTTTATAATCTGCTAAGCGAAAATAAAGAATTCCGCAACACGGTATCCATTGCCAAAGCCGACGAAGTGAAAGAATTATTCAGTTCATTCAATGGAGATGTTTCCGGAGGCCTTATCAATTTCACGATGAGCAGTGCTCCGACCTTTATGATATACGCTGATGTCAAAAATGGAAATGCACTTGAAACTCTTTATAAGAACAAGCAGTCGTTGGGACTGAAAAGAGGTGAAGACATTCTGGAACTTGGAAAAGATGAATATGTCTACAAAACAAAAAGCATGAATATATTCTATGGAATCAAGGACAAACAAATGTATGCGACGAATGATGAGTTACTTTACAAAAATGTCGGCAAAGCAGTAGACAAGTCCATCAAAGATACTCCTTATGCTTCTGACATGAAGGGTAAAACCGTATTTATGGCTATCAATGCCGAAGCGATACTCGATCTGCCCGTTGTTAAAATGATAACAGGTTTCGGAGGCAAGGAAGTAAAGACTTACCTTGAATTAGCCAACAAAGTATCTTATCTATCTATCAGTTCAGAAGGTGAAACCAGCGAAATCGACCTTTGCCTGAAAGATAAAGATGTCAATGCTCTTAAACAAATCGTTGACTTTGCCAAGCAATTTGCCGGCATGTAATCTGTAAACAAACGGTATGAATAGTATTCACTTACAGCAAACACTTCCCCAAGTGTTTGCTGACCGTAATTCGATAGTCTCGGATATATGGCATCAGGATCTTTTCTTCCGAAAAGGAAAAATGTATCTGATTGAAGCAGCTTCCGGCACCGGTAAGTCCTCGTTGTGCAGTTACATCTATGGCTATCGAAACGATTATCAAGGGATTATCAATTTCGATGAAACAAATATCAAAGCATACTCCGTGAAACAATGGGTAGACTTGAGAAAACATTCATTGAGTATGCTTTTTCAAGACTTGCGCATCTTTACCGAACTTACCGCTCTCGAAAACGTACAACTGAAAAACAACCTTACCGGATATAAAAAGAAGAAGGAAGTTCTCGCATACTTCGAGCAGTTGGGTATTGCAGATAAAATCAATGTAAAAGTCGGTAAACTGTCTTTCGGACAGCAGCAACGCGTTGCTTTTATCCGTGCACTCTGCCAACCGTTCGATTTTCTTTTCCTCGATGAGCCGATCAGCCATCTGGACAATGAGAACAGCCGTATCATGGGAGAAATTATCACAGCCGAAGTTGAAAGGCAAGGAGCCGGAGTCATCGCAACTTCCATTGGCAAGCATATTGATTTACCTTACGACCACATCTTCCAACTATGACCAGCTGTCTCATAAGAAAATACTATCACATTCTTTCAAACCGTTAATTGTAATCTGTAAAATCGTAAACAAAATGTCTGCTCTTGTCTGGAAACTCCTCCGCCAACATATCAGTATCGGCCAGCTGGCCGGTTTCTTCTTGGCCAACCTATTCGGAATGATGATTGTATTGCTTAGTATGCAATTCTATAAGGATGTGATTCCGGTATTCACCGAAGGAGACAGCTTTATGAAAAAAGATTTCATCATAGCTACAAAGAAGATCAGCACGCTGGGGTCTTTCGCAGGAAAAAGCAATACATTCACAGCCGAAGACATCACCGACCTGAAAAAACAGCCGTTTACTAAAACAATAGGAGCTTTCACTCCTTCACAATTCAAAGTATCAGCCGGATTAGGGATGCAGGAAGCAGGAATCCACCTTTCCACAGATATGTTTTTCGAATCAGTCCCTGACGAATTTGTCGACATCAAACTCGACAAATGGCATTTTGACGAATCCACTCATACAATCCCTATCATTATTCCCCGCAATTATCTGAACCTGTATAATTTCGGATTTGCCCAAAGCCGCAATCTGCCCAAGCTCTCGGAAGGATTGATGAGCCTTATCCAAATGGACATAATGATGCGAGGCAACGGACGGGTAGAACAATACAAAGGAAACATTGTCGGCTTTTCCAATCGTCTGAACACCATTCTCGTGCCGCAATCATTTATGAAATGGGCTAACGAAAACTTCGCTCCGGGTGCAGAAGCACAACCTTCGCGACTAATCATAGAAGTCAACAACCCTGCCGACTCTTCCATTGCAGGTTACTTCCAGAAAAAGGGATATGAAACAGAAGACGGAAAACTGGATGCAGGAAAGACCACTTATTTTCTTCGCCTCATTGTAGGAATAGTATTGGGAGTAGGTTTATTTATCAGCATTCTCTCATTCTATATATTAATGCTAAGTATCTTCTTGTTACTACAGAAAAACACCACAAAATTGGAAAGCTTATTATTAATCGGTTATAGTCCCAACAGAGTGGCATTGCCTTATCAATTACTCACGGTAGGTTTAAATATTGTCGTACTTGTCCTATCCATCGGACTAGTCTACTGGTTACGTGGTTATTACCTCAACAGTATCCAATTACTTTTCCCGCAATTGGAAACAGGTTCATTATGGGTAGCCGTCAGTATGGGAATTTTGTTATTCCTCGTTGTATCTGTAATCAATATACTCACAGTCAGAAAGAAGATTTTTTCCATTTGGACACATAAGTCGTAAATGTAAAGCACACAGTATGAAAAGCAAGACTACGTTTTCTATCAATCAAAGTTCAATGGCTTTCCTCATCGGAATGCTGTTGTGTATTTCCTCAGTATCGATAACCGTATCTGCACAAAACATGCAAGATACCATCATAGCCCATTTTAATCTGCTGGAAAAAGTACCTCAGGAGAAACTATATCTGCACCTGGATAAACCTTTCTATGGAGCAGGGGAGAAAATATGGTTTAAAGGGTATTTGATAAATGCAGTCACACATCAGGATAATACACAAAGTAACTTTATCATTACAGAACTTGTCAATCGTTCCGACTCGATCATAGAACGGAGAAAGATTCGCAGAGATTCCTTAGGATTCCATAATGCCTTCTCACTTCCTCCCACGCTCCCTGCAGGCGATTATTACCTGCGAGGATACAGTAATTGGATGCTTAACCAAGAACCGGAATTCTTTTATTTTCACAATCTGAAGATCGGTAATTCGATTGATAATACAATCGTTTCCACCATTGAATATCAACAGGAAGATGAAACACACTACACCGCTAAAATAAAATTTACCAGCAATACTCAGGAAACGTTCAACAATACAACGATTCGTTACCGTTATATCGAAAATGGCAAAGTGGAAGACAAAGGAAAAAGGAAGACAGACGAGCATGGTCTTATTTCGATTTCCCTGCCGGATTTAAAACCTGCCGCCACCCGACAGATCATAGTAGAATTTGACGATCCTCAATACATCTATAAGAAAACCTTCTACCTGCCTTCATTCACAAAAGATTTTGATATCAAATTCTTCCCGGAAGGCGGTGCATTATTAGCTGTCCCCCACCAGAATATAGCTTTCAAAGCGCAGGGAGCGGACGGTCTGTCAAAAGAAATAGAAGGTTTCCTGTTCAACTCACAAGGAGACACCTTGACCGTTTTTCGTTCCGAGCACGATGGTATGGGAGTTTTTACCTTAAATCCAAGTGATGGAAATTCCTACTATGTAATTGCCAAATCCGATGATGGTATCAGCAAGCGATTCAATCTTCCCGCTGTCGAACAGCAAGGAATTACCCTCTCTATGACGCACTACAAAAAGGAGATACGTTATGAAATCCAGAAAACAAGTACAACCGAATGGCCTGAAAGGTTATTCTTAATAGCACATACTCGTGGCAAATTAGCTATTCTGCAACCGATCAATGCGAGCAAACCTTTCGGAAGAATGAATGACAGCCTGTTTCATGCCGGTATCACCCATTTTATGCTTATCGACCAACAGGGCAATGCGCTTAGTGAGCGGTTAGCTTTCATCCCCGACCGTAATCCACACCAATGGCAAATCCTTCCCGACAAACCGACATACGGAAAAAGAGAAAAGGTATCTCTGCAAATCGCAGCCAAAGATCATAACGGCAGTCCCATAGAAGGAAGTTTTTCTATCAGCATTACCGATCGGAGAAGTATCCGGCCGGATTCCCTTGCAGATAATATCGTATCAAACCTTCTCCTGACTTCCGATCTGAAAGGTTATGTGGAAAATCCCGGATATTATTTTCTCCGCCAAGATCTCAGAACTCTACGTACCCTGGACTTCTTAATGATGACACACGGGTGGCGCAGACATCATATCAAAAATGTAGTAACTCCACCTTCTTTGAATCTAGCCAACTACATAGAAAAGGGGCAAACGATCAGTGGACGAATCAAAGGGTTCTTTGGAGGTAATGTGAAAAAAGGCCCTATCTGTGTCTTAGCTCCCAAACAAAAGATTGTTGCTACCACTACTACGGACGAAAAAGGAGAATTTATCGTGAATACATCATTCAAAGATAGTACAACTTTCCTCGTACAGGCACGCACCAAAAGGGGATTTGCCGGAGTAGACATAGAAATCGATACTCCTAAATATCCGGCAGCCTCCCCAAAATCGCCTTTCCGTAATGAAGCAGCAACCTTTATGGAAGACTATTTACTCAACACACGTGACCAATACTATATGGAAGGAGGTATGAGGGTGTATAACCTAAAAGAAGTACTTGTCACGGGAAGTCGTAAAAAGCCCGGTTCGGAGAGTATCTACACAGGAGGTATCAACACTTACACTATCGAAGGGGATAAATTGGAGAATTATGGTGCACAGACAGCCTTCGATGCAGTCAGCAGACTTCCGGGAGTCAGCGTGACAAACGGCAATGAGATACATATCCGAAATAATCCCGAGCAACCCGTCATTGTTATTGATGACGTTGTGTATGAAGACGACAATGATATCCTGACTATGATACAGACTGGCGATATGTCCAGTCTGAGCCTTCTTCGTGGAGCGGACGCTGCCATATTAGGTTCTCGTGGTGCGGCAGGCGCCATTGTTATCACACTGAAAGAGGGCAAAGATCTTCCTGCAAGACCCGCGCGAGGCATTATCACATACACTCCGCTAGGCTACAGCGATTCTGTCGAATTCTATCAACCCACTTACGATACTCCTGAAAAGAAGAATGCGCAGCGTTCGGATTTAAGAAGTACGATTTATTGGAATCCAGCACTGCAACTGAATGCAGAAGGAAAAGCAACCATTGAATATTATACTCCGGACAGTACCGCACCGGAAGATATAACCATAGAGGGAGTAGACAAAAACGGAAAGGTATGCCGGATAGTTCAAACAATCAACAATTGATAGCAGTTCAAGTTCCTCAATAGCTTTTATATTAGGGTATCCTTGTCCTATCAAGCAAGCACTATTGTGTTAAGATGCCTTTATCCCTGTTTTATCAAGCCGGTATTGTTCCATTAAAACACCGACATTGTTAATTCACCACGGCCGTGGAGAGATCTTCTCACGGCTGTGAAGAGAAGCTACCACGGCTGTGGAGAGAAGTCGTCACGGTCGTGGAGAGTTAAAGATAAAGGCACCCTAACTGAATAATACCGGCATTTCAACACTACTTTACCGTCAGCTTAGTCTTATTCTTCCAGTATCTCAAAAGCGTATAACCACGTATTTATCAAACAATCCACCTGGGAAAGAGACAAAAAGCAGGCTGACAATAAAAGTCTCATCTCCTATTGTCAGCCTATTATCAGTTTCTATTGTCAGCTATATTTTCACTGATAATCAGCGAATTAATTGTTATCCTGACAGATTGACAATAAAAACTGAATAAAAAACCTTGTATCTTGAGTCAAAGTAATCAACTTGAATTAAAGTAATCAGTTACTCTTCATATACATCATCATTGTGGCATTGTCATTCCATTGGCAGGAGCTGCATCATCATTCGGATGAATTGTTGCATAATAATCTCCCAAAGAAGTCAACTTACCGTCTTTATCAACTAACATTGAAGTCCATAGGCCTGCCATTGTCGGGCTTCCACTAAACCATGCATACCGAAACACTTCATCCATATTCTCATAATCCGTAAGCACGGGTTCTATAAAATTATTACGAATCCACTCTTCTGAAACTTTGTTGGTTTCAGGCTGTCCGGAAGTGGCACTATCATCTCTGGGGGCAAACTCCGTGATCCAGATTTTCTTACCATAAGTAGAGAATATCTTCTTAACCTGTTCTGAATATGTCTGGGGAGATTGTCCCATATAGATATGTAGAGCAATATAATCCATCCGCAAATTCTGACTTTGCACCCCTTTCATAAAGTCATTGAACCATGCGGCTCCAGGCCAAGAGACAGCAGGACTTACCAGTTTAATACCCGGATCAAGTCCGTCAGAAAGCTTCTTCCAATCTTCCAATGCCTGTTCGACACTCATATTACCCTCCTCTTTCAGATCGGGTTCATTAAAGCCGAGTACATAGAATATCTTTTTCTGACGATATAAATCATTTACCATATCAATATTGGATTGAGTGACATTGGTATGGGCCCAGAACATCGGCACGAACTCCACGTTTTGTGGAGCGTATGGGTCCTGACATCCAGTCAGTCCCCATGTATAATACCAATTTGCTTTCAGATTTATAATATTCGCCCACCATTGTCCGGTACTTGTTCCCAAGCTAAATCCGCAACCACGCTTATAGGTAGTTGCTTTATTAGACGATGTAACAGTTCCATCTTCATCCGTAAGATCAGTTATCATTTGATCTTTGGTGCAAGCACTGAACAAAGTCAGTATGCACATGAATGTAAATATCTTATTTATTGTTTTCATAGTTCTTCTTATTTACGTTTATAACCTACATTCTTAAGGGTCAGCTTGCCATCTTTCCATTCCCAAACATTCATATCAAAGCCGATTGATTGATACCATGACTGCGTCATCTGCGCCTGACTAACTGTTCCACCATCCAGACCTGCCGCATCATCAATAGCGGAAGAACTGATGTCTTCATTGTTTCCATCAAGGAGTGTGACATTATATGTCCAGTTGTCAGCTAATGGAGCACCCGGATTACTACTTACAGTTGCAGGATTGATAGCAGAAATACGCTGCACTTTGGCTCCTTTTATTGTGGTAGATTCTACCACACAACCTTTGGTAGTTCCATTGTTCTGATAATTTCCATTAATTCCGGTAACAGCCTTACTCGTTCCAACAATTCCGGATATATCGGTATTACGCACAATACAGTTGGTAGCATACTTTTTATTAGTACCACATATACCTGCCGCATTACCATTCGAGCCGCTCACCGTATTGCTTACCGAAGCATTCTCAACCAAACAGTTCAATACATTAACTCCTACTCCGGCAATACCTCCGACATCATTCCCGCTCCTTACGGTTCCGGTAAACATACATTCCTCAATCTTCATGTCATTGTTATTGTTGGCTCCGAAGATACCTCCAACACCATTAGCTCCAGAAGTAGTAGCAGTAATTGTCATTGAAGAAAGGCATCCTTTTATCAAGTCGGGACCCTCACCACGTCCAACAATACCCGCAATACGAGTTTTGGAACCGGTGACTGTCAGAGTTCCCTCCGACGTACAATTACGTACTATGGCTTCACTGCCCGTACCCTTGTTACGTCCGGCAATACCACCAACCATACCACAAGTAGCTGTCATATCCAAATTTACATAACAGTTTTCAATGACACCTTGCGCTAGGTTATCACCTACAATACCGCCCAACAAATCACCGGTATTTGTACTAACGATCTTTCCGGATACTTCAATATCACGAACTGTTCCTTGATTAATTCCGGCAATTGTTCCGAAAGACTTAGTTGCAGCAACATCTACATCTACAAATTTGAGATCGTGGATAGTTCCCTTATTAGTTTTCACAAATCCTGAATTAGCATCCTTTGCATTTATCTTCAACCCTGTTACAGTATATCCTTTACCATCCAAATCACCCGTAAATTCTCCTATCATCGCCCATTCTCCAGCCAGCTGAATATCATTCTGTAAGACAATATAGCTTGAAGGAGCATTTGTCATCATTGCAGCCAACTGTTCTCCGTCCGCTACGATATATGGAGAAGATTCAGAACCATCGCCACCTTCATTCATCTTCTTTGAAGCAATAGTGATAATCTTAGGTAAAGAAATAACATTAGATCCACTTCCGGTTTCCGCTAATTTCAGTTCGATTGTAATATCACCATTCTCAAAGCCACCATTAGTAATATCAGCAGTGATTTTTCCATCAGAGAAACTGTAAGAAATATCTGCATTTGTCGTATTTGTAACTACATTTATAGATATATCCAACGGAAGGACATCAAGTAATTCACTTGCTGACATTTCCCCTAGTGTAATATTAATCAATGTCGGAAAATCCTTACCAATTGTCAATATACGACTATCTTTCTCCTCGCCGGAAGCAATCAACACTGCCAAATTATTTTCTCCTTTGACCAGTACATTATCTGCATTACAGTTCTCTAGAGCCACAACACTACTAGCTGCTACTCCGGCAACAATATTACGACCGGTCACTTCACCACTGAAATTCAAATTCTTCACTTCTGCTCCTGTACCTATTGCTCCGAAGAATGCCTGAGAGTCATTTATAGGGGCATTAATATGATAAGTTATCTGGTGACCATCTCCATTCAAAACACCAACGAACGGCGTTTCTAATGTTCCTACCGGCGCCCAATTCGATTCTACCTCTATATCATCCGCGAGAATAAATGCTTTGTCCAAAGCAAACCTTAACTTATTCAATCCGTCGGCATCAGAAATCTGATAAGGCGATTCTACCGTACCGGCTCCCTCACTAAATGCATTTACGCTGATTTCTTTTACAACCGGTGTACGTGCACCGAACGAGGCTGTAATCTTTACTGTTCCTGACAATAATTCAGCATTAGGAATCAATGTAACGACACCCTGTCCGGTATTCAAATCCTGTGTGATCTTCACATTCAACCCTTGAAGTTCAGAGGCCGTTACCGCAGCCATAGTAGGCAGTACTGTAAATGGAATCTCAACCGTCGACTTCATATTAGTGATCGGGGTAGCCTCCATTTTAAATTCAATACTACCGGAAGGATTTGTATCTTCAAAGATTACAACAGATACTGTTGTTTCATATTGATAACCCATATATTCTACCGACACCGGCAAATACATAATACCCAATTCCACAGGTACACCCGTAATCCGTAATTTTACAGTTCCGGCTTTATCGTCCAAAGCTAAGGATGTTTTCTCTATACGGATTCCATTCACCTCTTCCGAACTAAATGTAGCCGTTCCACCCACTGCATTCACATAAGAAATCGAAGCCTGACAATTAGACAATAATTCCGCTCCCTGCACAAAACTGCCTTCTACGCTATTATGTTCAGTATCCAGCGCAAAGGATATATACTTATTCTCTTCATCTTTGCTACACCCCACTAATAAGATAAGGCCCAACAAATATAACAGTATATTATTTTTCATATCTATCACAATTTTAATAGTCAACATTCACTTAATTAGCAGGCTCTGTTGCCGCTTCCGGATCAATCCAGCCTTTCCGTATCATTACAATCTGGCGGGTAGCTCCATCCGAACAGCTTTTCCACACTACCATCTTATCATCCGTTATTGATTTTATCTGATAATTGGCACTCCAATCCGTGAAATAGAAAAGAAAACCACCGTTTCCATCTGCCGTTTTCGGCAATAACAAAGAGTAATTACCGGCACCATCCTTTAGAATTGTCCATGTCATTTTCTCAGGAGGGGTACACTGTACAAGATAATCTCCGGACGCTCCCGGATAGAATGCAGAAATCTTATCCGCACGTGTTGTTTTCCATGCAGGATCTTTCACCAACAGAGAATAAATTCCGGCTCCTGCATTAGGATTTCCAGCTGCAATCGGATTAGAAGCCGCACAACTAGAGCCGTTGTTTTCGTAAATAAAAGCAGGTCCGTCTGTATCCGTCAACTTAAATGTTATCTCATCATCATACATACCTCCACCGGTTTTATTATTTGCACGATTCTGATGACCTGCTATTTGAGCCGCCCAATCGCCATTTCCTCCCTTCTGAGGATTCTTGATAAGGTGTCCCGGAAGCAAAGAATCTACTACCCAAGTCTTTCCCTTTTCATTATTAATACCACCTGTCAATTTCTCATAAATCGGATCACTCAGCAAATCATAATTGCTCTTTATCACAGGAAGTACAATAGAAACGGAATTAGTTTGCCCGCCTTGTCCAAAAGCTTTCAATGTAACAGAATAATTGCCGGGAAAAGGAAATTCACCTGTCACTGAACTAACACCATCAGCAACAACTCCGTTACCTAAATCCCAAAATCCGATAACATCGGCAGGGGTTGTCTTAAATGTATATGTATTAGGCTTTTCACCCGGAATTACAATAATTTTCAAGTCCTGAATAGGTTCCTCCAATCCCATCCTATCATCCGGTGAACAACTAGCCAGAACCGACATGACAACTAATACAACATATAAATATTTATTTCTTATCATAACTTATCTTCTTTAATGGTTAATACCCCGGATTTTGTTTCAACGAACCTTTTGACTGACTGATATCATACTGCGGAATCGGCATTAATCCTGCTCTCGTTTTATTATATACCACACTAAACTCATTCGGTTCGCCATTAGTCAATATTTTATCCGCATAATCTTGTCCTCTACGAAGGATATCCCAATAACGGTGTCCTTCTAAAGACAATTCATATATTCTTTCCTTATCAATCAAATCCAGTGTCAGCTGATTCTGAGAAAGATTCACACTTCCCGCTCCCAATGCTCTTTCACGTACACGTTTATAATAACTCAACGCTTTCGCCTTATCTCCGTATAATAATTCTAATTCAGCTCCCATTAACAAAACATCCGCAAAACGAATCATCGGATAATTGTTACGATAGTTCAGTTCTCGTGTGCCTCCATACCGGCAATTATTAGCTGTAAGTGGAGTAAACTTCCGATTAAAAAAGCCTGTGTTCTGATATCCTTTTGTATAATTCAATCCTTCTCCGTCATTATCACCAACTGCCGGTTCTGCATTAATGAAAGTGGCCAATCTACGAGGATCGTTGGCTTCAAACCGATCGAAAAGTGTTTTGCTGACAGGAGCAAACGACCATCCGGCTGCATATGCACCTCCAACATCACGCATCCCCCAAAGAATGACAGCTTGGTTACCTAAACAACCCTGCCGGTTCTTCCAGTCACCCCATTTAGATAAATCAGTATACTGAATTTCAAACACTCCTTCTATATTATTCTTATTTGCTACATCAAACAGAGGAGATGTTTTACTAGCCAACGTATATTCTCTGTCATACGCATTAGGCATCAGATCGTGTCCACTGTTCTCGATAACATCCTCAATGTATCCGACAATATCTTGCGCACTTACTTCCGGTAACTGATTTTGTTGATAATAGCCTGTGTAATACAACCAGACTCTTGCCAATAATGATTGGGCAGCAGCCCGAGTTACCCTACCTTTATCGGCAGCGTCCAACTGTAAAGAGGAGGTCGGAAGACTATAGTTGCCTTCTGAATCCTTAGCATTGATAGCCTCCAACAAATCTTCTGCAATTTGCTTATATATAATTTCCGGAGCAACTTGTTTTTGTCCATAATCAGCAGGAGTAATCGGAGTCAAAATCAAAGGTACATTTCCAAAGAGGCGAACCACATCAAAATAATAATTAGCACGTAAGAAAAGAGCCTCAGCTTTATATCGTGTCCGCAAGTTCTCGTCTACAAACTTAATATTATCAATCTTTACCAATAACTGGTTTGTACGATAGATACCTGTGAAGTATTTATACCATAAAGCTTCCGGAGCCGGATCGTTCACACGCATCTCAAAAGTATTAATACGGCCTGTAGTAGGAATATCATTAGCATTGGCACCACCAGCATAACAAGCGTCTCCCAATATCTCACTCACTATCTCGAAGGCACAATTCTGAGGGCTACCCGCAGCTGTACTGGGAGCGCTCCAATTCAATATATTATATGCAGAAGTCAGAGCTTGAAAAGCATCATTCTGATCTCTGTAAAAATTCTCTGTCACCTGTGTCATAGGCGGCTCCAAATCCAACAAATCACCACAGGACGTTACAAGTCCCAATATAAACATCAGTATAGATGATTTCAATATATTATTTCTATTCATAATCGTATGTATTTATCAGAATGTTACATTAATACCGAAAGATACCGTTCTAGGATGAGGATATACACCGGAATCTACTCCTGTACTCATTACTCCACCACCTATTTCCGGATCATAGCCTTCATATTTAGTAAAAGTGAACAAGTTATTTACCGAAGCATATACCCGGAGGCTTTCGATATAATAATTCTTCAATAATTTGGTAGTATATCCCAACATAATATTTCTTACTCTGAAATAACTACCGTCCTTCACATGAAAATCAGACGGTTTACTCCACGACTGATTTGTATCATTGGTCGTTACACGAGGAATAGAATTAGAAGTACCTTCTCCGTGCCAACGTCCTAATGCCCATGACTGATAGTTACTCATCGGCAAATCCATTCTACGCAACACGCTAAATACCTTGTTGCCAATCGTTCCACTTGTGTTGATCGTCAAATCAAAACCACGATATTCAAGATTCAAATTGAAACCATACGTTACGTCCGGATAAGGATTTCCCAAATTTTGGCGGTCATTGTCATCAATAACCCCATCATTATTGGTATCCTGAAAACGAAAATCGCCCGGCTTCGCATCCGGTTGGATCAGTTGTTTGGTACCGTCCTCATTAATATGTATATAAGAGTTCACCTCCTCCTGATTTTGAAAAATACCCATGGTCTTATATCCCCAAAAATATGCCATCGGATACCCCTTCTCCATCCTTGTGACTGCACCTGACATACCTTGTACGGTAGTACCCGCCACAAATCCTGTATAAGTACCTACATACGTCACTTCATTTTTGTTATAAGCCATATTAGCACTTACTGTCATATTCAATTTGTTAATCCGCTTTTTATAACTTACAAAAGCCTCAAATCCTTCATTACGAACCGAACCGGCATTCATGGTAGGGAATGTATTTCCCAAAAATAAAGGAGTGGGAGAAGTCAATAATAGGTCTTTTGTGTTCTTACGATAATAGTCCAAATTGACTGTCAAACAATTAAAGAAAGTAGCATCTACCCCAATATTGGTCTGTTCAATTGTCTCCCATTTCAAATCAGGGCTCAAAACCTTAGTAGGAGCAGCTCCCGTAGAAATAGCCTGCCCATCCAACTGACTTCCAAAAGCATAGCCCAAACCATAGGTAGAGATGGTAGACATATATTGGAAGTCACCAATATTTTCATTACCATTACGTCCCCAACTTGCACGCAACTTCAATGCGTTCAGCCAATTGAAACGTGACATAAAACGCTCGTTCATCAGATTCCAACCTACAGAAACAGATGGGAATGTACCAAAACGGTTGTTTGGACCGAAGCGAGAAGAACCGTCACGACGTAAAGTAAATGTCATCATATAGCGGTCGTCGTAAGAGTAATTGGCACGGCCAAAATAAGAAAGCAGACGTGACGGATTGCGCATACCACCGGATACTCCAGCTGTAGCAGCCGTTGCCATACTTAAATAAGCATACTCCGGATCGTCAATAATCAAATCATTACGATTGCCGGACATGAAAGTAGCAGAACGGTCAATATAAGAAGTACCGATCAAAGCGGAAACAGTGTGGGCTCCATAGGTATGCCCCCAATTCAATACATTCTCATAACTCATGGACCAAGTATTTTCCATACTCTGACTCGCTCCATTAGCCGTTGTATTTCCAGTCGTTGAATTCAAGCGATATAACGGAGTATAACCATAAGAGACATTCCAGGTTCGTTCGGTTCCAATAGAAAAACGATATTTAAAATCTTTCAGAAAGCTGATCTCTGCGAAAGCTGAACCTATCAACTTAAAATAATTGGAATTTCCATAAGAATAATGGATACGGGCCACGGGATTTACTATTTCCTGAGATACGTACTTTGAAGAACCAAAACCGCCATAAAGCGGATCTTCATTCTTTGAATCGTACACCGGAGTCAACGGGTCCATATTCAATGCACTGACTAGTGGACCTGCCGTTAAGCTATTCTGTGTCACCGACTGCCGCTCTACTTTTGATAAAGATACATTTTCACCTACCTTAAGATGATCATCAAAGAAACGACGTTCGGAATTCAGGTTAACCGTAATACGCTTAAAATTTGATTTTCCTTTTGCTAAGATACCATCTTGGTTGAAATAGGAAGCAGATGTAAGGAAAGATCCTTTCTTATCCCCTCCAGAAAGAGATACTTGCGCCTGCATAGTAGGAGCATTACGATAAAGCACCGCTTCCTGCCAATCTGTACCTTTATTATATCCGGCAATTTGCTCTTCCGTAAAAGGTAATGGTTGCCCCCCATTCTGCGCAGCCTCGTTTTGTAAAATACAATATTCTTTCGCATTCAGTACATCTACTTTTCTTGCCAGATTCTGAATACCATAAGAAAAATTAGCAGTGACGGAAGTCTTGCCCTCACTCCCTTTTTTAGTAGTTACAAGAATAACCCCATTACCTCCGCGAGCTCCATAAATGGCTGATGATGCAGCGTCTTTCAGTACTTCAATGGATTCAATATCTGCAGGATTCAAGTATTCTATATCCCCCACCGCCATTCCATCGACAATATAAATAGGTTGTGCCGTACCATTTGTTCCGACACCACGAATACGAATGGAGGTTGAAGTTCCCGGCTGTCCGCTATTAGATATAATCTGTACTCCCGGTGTTTTTCCCTGCAGAGCATCATCCGCACGCATAATACCGGTCATTTCCAATTCACTTCCTTTGACGGAAGCGATAGCACCTGTCACCAAGCTCTTCTTTTGAACACCGTATCCAACAACTACAACCTCATCCAATGCCATCGCATCTTCTTTCAATTTGATGTTCAATTGGTTTCCGGATGCAGTCAGTTCTTGCTGTGAGTATCCTATATAAGAAACAAGTATTACCGGATTTCTTGTTGTAACGGTTAATGTAAACCGTCCGTCCAAGTCCGTTATCGTTCCCATAGTAGTCCCTTTAACTTTCACATTCACACCAATTAACGGATCACCGGTTTTATCATCCACTACCTGACCGGTAATTTTTCTCCCTTGCTGCTGGACACTTTGTATAGTCACCGCTTCAGCCCTACCTACTTGTTCTCCCATAATCTGCTGCAACGGTAATGCAGCTAGCAACAGAGAGAAAAATCGTAAATATAAATAACAAACTTTTTTCATAATACTACTTTTGGTTAATTTATCAAAGAAAATATACTTTTATTACTTATTCCTATACCATTCCTGAAGTATATAGAAAGCTTTCTTCTTTTGCCCGCGATTGGATATCAGCCCTTTTCTGTTGAATCCGTCTTGAACTTGCGGCAGCAGTCGTCTCGGAGAACGGAAATCCATTAACATCCAAGGAGAAATACCCGCAACCGGCGGCATCCGTTCATCAATCATCTTCAGCATTTTCTTGTAAAGCTCTTCCTGATATTCTTCTGTCCAAATCTGTGCTTTATCTCCATGATAACCGGCAACAGCTCCTCCACCCATTTCACTAAACACCAAAGGCTTTTCATAATCAACCTCCCAACGCACACGGTCTATCTTCTCATTCAATCCATCATACCATCCCAGATATTGATTGCAAGAGATGATATCTACATATTCACTCATCTTATCCTGAATGGAAAGCACCGTAGCCGACTTGTCCGAACGTTCCATCGCCATACTCAATAAGCGTGAGTTATCTTTTTCACGGGCAGCTTTCGCCAGATTGGACAAAAATCGGTCGCGTGCTTCTCCATGTGGCGTTTCATTGGCTATTGACCAAATGATAACCGCTGCCCGGTTCTGATCCCGTTCAATCATTTCCATCAATTGATTATGTGCATTCTGGTAAGTATCCTTGTTTTCCCACTGAATAGTCCAGTAAACAGGGATTTCCGACCAAACCATCAACCCCATTTTTTCAGCCAGACGAACCATCTTCTCGTTGTGAGGATAATGTGCCAATCGCACATAGTTGCATCCAAGTTCCTTCGCCCAATTCAATAATGTCAAATCCTCTTCTTCCGAGCAAATACGGCCGGAACGAAAAGGAGCTTCTTCATGAATGCTGATTCCCTTTAAAAATACAGGATTGCCATTCAAAAGAATCTGACGACCTTTTGTCTCTATTGTACGGAAACCTATTTCATCCGTCACTTTATCTGTATCCGTGCTCAAAGACACCTGATATAAATAAGGATTCTCCGTACTCCATAAAATCGGTTTTGCCTTTATTTCAAAAGAAGCATAACCTTTAGCGTCTGTCGTAAGCTCCTTTTTGATTCTTAGCCCGGGAATTTCTAACTGAACTTTATGTGAAGCAACTGCTCCGTCCATCTTCACATAACCTGTCAGTGTATCTTTACTTCCTTTCTTCAATTGTACATAGTAGCTGCTTATATAAGTTTGAGGAACCTCAACTAACATCACATCACGCGTGATTCCACCAAAATTGAACCAATCACAGTTCAATGTCGGCACTCCCCCCGCAGTACGTTTATTGTCAACTTTCACAACTACAAAGTTTTCTCCGTCTTTAATCTGACTCGTTACTTCCATATTGAAAGGAGTATAGCCACCGATGTGCTCTCCCACCTTTGTACCGTTCAAATAAACTTTCGCATCATAATTGGCTGCTCCCAAATAAAGATAGACTCTATGATCTGTCTTTTTATAAAAGAATTTATGCTTAAACCACATGGTTCCCTCATAAAAGAAAAAACGGTCTTCCCAGGTATTCCAGTCGCCCGGAATAGCCATTACAGGTGCTGAATCAAAATCATACTCTTTGTAGGCAGTAACGTTATCTACTACTGGATCTTTGAAGAATCCATTAGGATCGGGTGTACGGCGATAATTATAATATCCCACCTCTAATTGGTCCAATAGATAGCTCCAATTACCATTCAATGAAATAGTTTGCCTCCCATATACATTCTGGATAAGAGGATCCAGTTTGGGATCGCTTTGTGCAGATACGGTCTGTCCCAAAGGTAACAGTACCCACAACAGTGATGCGAGCATCCAAGTCTTTTTCAAATATTCTCTCATAGCATTTTATTTTTAGTTTTCTGATAAATAATACCAAACTACTTTATCTTCAAGCTGCTTATCTCCTTGATAAGCTAAAGCTTCTACATGATTCACTCCAACTTTCAACGCAATCGTCCCGGATACCAATATGTGTTTTTCCCTTTTCTCTAATGGAATTTCTTCTCCATTGAGTTTCAGAATCACTCTTTCGCAATTCGAATAGAGCCTCACACTTGTTTCCGGTTGGGTACGTCCGGTAAACCGACGTTCACAGATGTACACCATTGGCTCCGGATTCCAATTGACTTTATAGAAGTAATAGGCGTCTTTCTTTATCTGTCTGTCATGAGTAATCAGACCTTTATCATTGATTCCCGGTTGATTTCCTTCATTACGGCTATCCGAGGCAAAATCATACGCCGCCCATACGGAAGTACTCCACAGATAAGGACGTTGCTGGATAGCTTTCAAGTAGCCTTCATGAAAATAGGTCTGATAACCCTCCGGATGCCAGTGTCCGTCTATATCCGGTTTCCCATTCCCCTCCTGATGCTGATATGGATGTGCTCCTGCACCGTATTCACTAAAACCGATACAGCGCTGCGGATATTTCTGATGAAGTTTATCGGCAAATGTACCTATCTCTTCTACGGTATTATAATACCATCCGTCATAGCGATTATTGGAATAAACGTCAGTAATCAAGTTGGTAGGTCTTTCGGAAAACATGGCAGCCAATGTGCTGGGACGAGTCGGATCTTCCTGATGTACCAACTTATTCAGTCTCTCAATCAGTGGAACCGGATTCGGACCTTTCCGGTAGTTTATCTCATTGGAAACTCCCCACACCACTATGGATGGATGATTATACAATTGACGAATCAAACTTCTCAATCCGTTTTCACAATTTACTGCAAATTCCTCTGTATCTTTTATCTTATTAATAACCGGAGTCTCCGTCCAACAAATTATTCCCAAAGAATCCAGGTAACGATAGGTAAAATCACCGTGCTGATAATGAGATAAACGTATATAGTTACTTCCCATAGCGATGATTCTGTCAATATCTTCCTTGCGTTCGGTATCTCTAACCGCATTCCCTTTATCTTTTCTCTCTTCGTGTAACGATACTCCCCGCAAAGGATATGAGCGTCCATTAAGTATAAATCCCCGATCCGGATCGATAGAATAATAACGAATCCCTAAAGGAAAAGTATAGTTATCTACAATTTCAGAGCCTACCTTCACCTTCACTTCCGCAATATATAAATAAGGATCTTTCTTTCCATTCCACAAATGAGGATTACCTATCCGGAAAGTGCTTGTTATCGGCATAGTGGTTTTAGGAAGAATCATCTTTTCTTCTTTTGTCTCTTTTAGCACTTTACCATCCCGTTCTTTTATAAAGAAAGAGATCACAGCCTTTTGAGCGTTCTTTTCCGTATTGCGCACTTTTGCTGTAAAGGAAAGTATTGCTTCTTTATCCGAAACCTTATCTTGACGAACATATACACCATTCGAACCATAATCTTCTGCAGTGATATGTAATTTATTCTTTTTAATTAATTCTACACCACGAATCAATCCTCCGAAAAAGGTAAAATCAGCAGAAAGAGGAGGGATGGGCAATCCATCAGCATTACTGACTTTCACCAGTAATTGGTTAGACATATCATAACGGACAAACGGAGTGATATCAAATGCAAAAGCGGTATATCCACCCGAATGTGTACCAATCAATACCCCATTCAAATATACTTCTGTCAAATAGTTAGCAGCTCCGAAACGCAAATAAATACATTTGCCCCGATCATTCTTATCAAGCGAAAGAGCACGCATATACCAACCTGTTCCCCGATAATAATCGTCACCGCCATCTTGCCCGTCATACCCATTCCAAGTATGAGGAAGGGTGATATTTGTCCAGACTGCTTGCTGAGAAAGCATAGACACATCAATATCCCCTTTGGCAAATTTCCAATGATCATTCATAGAAATTCGCTGTGCATGAGCAGAACTCAGCAAATAGCAACATAAAATCAAGAAAGTATAAATTAGCTTCATAGTATTCAATATATTTTAATTAGTTAGCATATACACGTACCCAATCAATGATAAAAACTTGTGGAAAGATCGAATTATCTATTCCCATTTTACCTCCCCAGTTGCCACCTACGGCCAGATTAAATAAAATATAATGCGGTTTGTCAAAGGGCCAATTCTGTGGTGTTTTCTTTTCCGGTGCATATACATAAAAAGGGGTTTCCGGATCATCAATATAAAACTCTATCTTATCTTTATCCCAATTGATGCCATAGATATGGAATCCTTTTTCCAAATTCTTTACCTCTACCTGTTTTTTATTGATGGTAGCACCGTGACTAGAGCGCGTATGCAATGCAGAATGAGCGACACCCGGTTGATAACCCACATATTCCATAATATCAATCTCTCCGCTATCCGGCCAGCCTCCCTCTGTTCCCAACATCCAGAAAGCAGGCCAAATACCCTTACCGATAGCCAACTTCATACGGGCTTCGATACGACCGTACAGAAAATTTCGTTTATTTTTGGTTGAAATGCGGGAAGAAGTATAATCACCTCTTTTCTTGTCATCACCTACTTTCTTTGCAGTAATAACCAGTTTTCCTTTTTTAAAAGAGATGTTGTTTGACGTATAGTTTTGAAGTTCCTTATTTCCCCATCCATCATTCTGTAATCCATAACCGGATGCTATAGTCCAATTACTTTCATCTAATTGTTTGGAATTAAATTCATCACTCCATATCAACCGATGTTGGCTATAAAGAGAAGCGATTGGAAACAACGACAGGCAAATTGCACTTAAAAGAAGTTTTTTCATACTATTACTTTTTGGGGTTGGTGCAAATATAAAACAGGCTTAATCAGTTCCCAAAAATCCAAGCCCTACAAACACTATACAACCTAAAAAAAGTAAAATATCATCCCCTACATTCACCTGACAACAAGTAACATAACATATTATATTTCAATTATATAACAAATAAATACTCCCCCTACAAATCAATCATTAACAAAAGATTTTAATGTAGCTATAACTTCCGTCAAATAATAGGGTAAAGCAACAGATTCATCCAACTCCAGTTTTTTTCTTAGACGATATTTAGCCATTTCTACAGAGGAAGAAGACACATTCATTAAAGAAGCTATTTCTTTAGTACTTAAATTTAAACGAATATAAGCACATAATCTTAAATCACTATTAGTTAATTTCGGATGTTTCTCTATCAAACGATCGAAAAATCCATTGCAGGTATTATTAAAATGTTCGGCAAAATTATCCCAACCACTCTGGTCATTCAACTGCCGTTCAATATCTTTCACTATACGTTGTACTTGCTGCTTAATAACAGGTGACTGGCCCGTATCTATATCCGACACCGCATCTTTTATCTTTTTAAGGAAAGTATTATTCTGTACACCTAGCATTGTTATACTCATCAATTTACTATTTTTATTTCCCAATTCTTCCTGAAGACAATTCAACTGATAACGTTCCATCTCCTCCTTACGTTTTCTTTCCTCATTTAAACGGATCTTTTCTTCTTTCCTTCTAGTTTGAATAAGTATGACTTCATATATCAAGAATACAATGACAACAACCAATAAACTATAAAAGATATAAGCATAAGTGGTGGCATACCATGGTGATGCAATGTGCAACATTACTTGACTCGTTTCCGAATGAATACCATAGCCATTAGTACTTCTTATCTCCAATGTAAAGTCTCCTGAACGAAGATAGGACAACTGAATATATCCTCCGGAAGAATTCTCCCACTTATCGCCACGCTCCACAATACGATATTCCACTTGCCGTTCCCTATTTAAGGCAGTGAGCCACAACCGTACCATATTAATATGCGCAGGAATGGAAAGATTACCTTCTTCCAAACTTAAAAGCCGATTTTCCAACTCTCCTACAATCTCTGCTTTCCTAATATGTGGTTTCTTCATAGAAGACTGACCATTTAATGCAGTAATATTCATAATTCCCAATCCATTCTCCAAACCAATGGCATATATACTATCTTGCAATTGAATCACTTTACGGAATCCTTTGGGTATAAACTGATCTTTCATACGAGCGAACAATCCGGCATTTACCATCACTTTATTATAATTTTTCTGCAATAAACAAACGCCATCTTCATTGATTTGCCAGAACCGGTCATCAAAAGCTTGAATCCTTAATATATCCCGATTGATTGTTGACAATAAAGTAGCATAATATTCATCCGATTGAAGCGTATTATTCAACTCATTATATTTATAAACTCCTCCCTCATTATTCATAAAAATAAGGTCATTACCAACTTTTACCATAAAAGCACGTTTGGATAATGTAGTGGGAACAGTATAAATTTCAGACTCAACAATAGAAGTATAATTGTTGTCGAAACGAAGCCGCATATACCCCCGCCTTGAATGAGTGATCCATAAATTTCCATCTTTATCGAATACACAGTTCTGTACTAAATCATCGTAACCGGATATATTATTACAAAACGTCAGTTTGCCATCCTTCATTTCATAAAGCGATAATCCCACATAATTTCCGCTAATATAATATCCAGGGCGAGAAGGAACCGGAACTAATGTATAGACCCCACTATGTTTTATTTCACGGAATGTACCATTAAAAACACTGAATAATCCTTTATTATGAGCCACAACCACTTCATCACCTATATGATATAAATCCCAAACTTGTCCCTTAGATTCAGGTACCAAGACAAACCTTGTTTGTTTATCTTCCTTATTCATACAAAAAAGTCCCTTATTAGTACCTACATACAACTGTTCCTCCCGATCCACCGCACAATATACATATCCGATACTTTCTTTAGGGTCAAGCAATAAAGATTCTTCTTTAACACTTTCCTCAATCATCATAATTCCACCATTCAACCCTAACCATATATCACCTTTATTATTAACCCCAACACTCAACACTGTATTTTTCAACCCCATCTGCTCTCCTACTTTCGAAAGAACCGTACCATTTTCATCTATTCTATAAAAACCTGTATTTCCGGTGCCAACTAAATAATCTTCTCCCAAACGGCTCATAGAAGTAATGCGCATATTGGTTTCATAAGATATATGTTTTTCAATTTTTCCTCTTTCATCCAATAATAATGTCCCTTTTTCCGAACTAAAAAGACGAAGCCTACCGTCACTCGCCAAAGACATATAAACCAAATAGAAGTTTTCCAATTGATCCGTTACCATCTGTTTTTCATACCCATCCAATCGATAAAGATAATTATTTTGCTGTACATATACCTTCTCACCAACAATAAACAAAAAATGAAATCTCATTCCATCATCTGCCAACGGAGTAATCTTACCTGTTACTATATCATACACCAAAAGTGATAATGGAGACTCAAAATAAACTAAACGACTACCGGGTACCTTTGCTATTTTCCAAAATTCCTGAGTCGGAGCACTAGGAGAATTTTCATACAAGACAGTAGTGTATTGCAAATTACCATATTCATCGTATTTCCAATATCCGAACTCATTTACTCCACCACTGTATGCCACTTTATTTTCTTCATCATAAAATACACTTCTCATGATACATTCACTCGGAGTCACATATTTTTCCCACCGTACTCCATCATAAAGTACAATTCCTTCATTTGTGGCAAAATAAACATCATCATATTCTCCTTTAGAAATACTCCACACTTGTGCATCACTTTTATATTCAGAAGGAGTATAAAAACGAACAGGCTTACTGGTTATATTATCTACAGAATTAGAATATAAATTTACACAGCACCAGAGAAATAAAAAAGACAAGAAGTATAGTTTTATCATATAATCAGATTTAAATTCCTGTTCAAACGCTATATAGTTCACTTTAAACTAAAGACAAAAATACGTATTCCTCCCTTTTCTGCAAATTTCCCAAGCTCTAATCTTCATAAAAAAGTAATTGTATACCGGATAGGTTAAATTTATTTCGTAATTTTGCGGATATATAAAGAATGAAGCTATGCCGGACTATGATTTAATCACCATACTCGGACCTACCGCATCGGGCAAGACTCCTTTTGCTGCTGCTTTGGCCTATGAACTCAACACAGAAATTATCAGTGCCGACTCCCGCCAGATATACAAGGGAATGGATCTTGGCACAGGGAAAGACCTTGCCGACTATACAATAAACGGACATACGATTCCCTATCATCTGATTGATATTGCCGAGCCCGGATATAAATATAATGTATTTGAATATCAACGCGATTTCCTGATTTCTTACGAATCAATTAAACAAAAAGGCCGCCTCCCCGTTTTATGTGGAGGAACAGGTATGTATCTGGAATCCATACTGAAAGGATACAAACTAATGCCCGTACCGGAAAATCCGGAACTGCGTACCCGCTTGGCGAATCATTCCCTTGAGGAACTGACAGGAATATTAAGCCACTACAAAACATTGCATAACTCTACCGATGTGGATACAGTAAAGCGTGCCATTCGCGCCATAGAAATCGAGGAATATTACGCCACCCATCCGGTTCCCGAACGTGAGTTTCCGGCACTGAACAGCCTTATCATCGGAGTAGATATCGACCGGGAGCTACGTCGCGAGAAGATTACCCGCCGATTGAAACAACGGTTGGAAGAAGGAATGGTAGATGAAGTACGACGTTTGATTGAACAAGGCATTTCACCGGACGATTTGATCTATTACGGGTTGGAATACAAATACCTGACATTGTACGTCATAGGCAAGTTGGACTATGATGAGATGTTCAACGGTTTGGAAATAGCCATCCACCAGTTTGCCAAGCGGCAAATGACTTGGTTCAGAGGCATGGAAAGAAGAGGATTTAACATTCATTGGGTGAATGCGACACTTCCAATGGAAGAAAAGATAGCTTTTGTAAAAGAAAAATTGAAAGAGATTTAGTATCTTTGTCAGTTATTAAAGTGAGATTTTAATACAGTAGGATAGGAATACGAATATGAGTGTAGAACCGAACAAATGGGGTGTGATTTACAACCCGAAAGCTGGTACCCGAAAGGTAAAAAAGCGCTGGAAAGAGATCAAGGAGTACATGGACAACAAAGGTGTTGATTATGACTATGTACAATCCGAAGGTTTCGGTTCAGTAGAACGTCTCGCAAAGATTCTAGCCAACAATGGTTATCGTACTATTGTCGTTGTAGGCGGTGATGGAGCATTGAATGACGCCATCAACGGTATTATGCTATCCGACGCTGAAGACAAAGAAAATATCGCACTTGGCCTGATTCCGAACGGAATCGGAAACGACTTCGCTAAATATTGGGGACTCAGCACTGAATACAAACCGGCAGTGGATTGCATCATCAATCATCGGCTGAAGAAAATAGACGTAGGCTACTGCAACTTCTATGACGGCAAAGAACACCATCGCCGTTATTTCCTCAATGCCGTCAATATCGGATTGGGTGCACGAATCGTAAAGATCACCGACCAGACCAAACGTTTCTGGGGAGTAAAGTTCCTGTCATACGTTGCAGCCCTGTTTTCTTTGATATTCGAACGAAAACTATACAGAATGCATTTACGCATCAACGACGAGCATATCCGCGGACGCATCATGACCGTATGTGTGGGTAGTGCCTGGGGATGGGGACAAACGCCCAGTGCCGTACCCTACAACGGATGGTTGGACGTTTCCGTAATCTATCGTCCGGAATTTCTACAGATTATTTCCGGACTATGGATGTTGATTCAAGGAAGAATCTTAAATCATAAGGTAGTGAAAAGCTACCGTACCAAAAAGGTAAAAGTACTTCGGGCACAAAACGCATCCGTAGATTTAGATGGCCGTCTGCTTCCCAAGCACTTTCCTTTAGAAGTGGGAGTACTTCCAGAAAGAACAACGCTTATTATTCCGAACTAATATTGATTGACAACCTGTAATTCATTAAATAACAAAATGATAGAACTTAAGAACAATCCTGCCGGTAACTTTTTCCTATTGGCCGGTCCGTGTGTGATAGAAGGAGAAGAGATGGCAATGCGCATTGCCGAACGAGTAGTAAAAATCACCGAAACATTGCAAATTCCATACGTATTCAAAGGCTCTTACCGCAAAGCCAACCGTTCGCGGCTTGACTCATTCATGGGTATCGGTGACGAGAAGGCACTAAAAATACTACAAAAGGTACGCGACACGTTCGGGGTTCCTACCGTAACGGATATCCATAGTGCAGATGAGGCCGAAATGGCAGCCGAATATGTGGATATTCTCCAAATACCGGCTTTTCTCTGCCGTCAGACAGACTTATTGGTCGCAGCAGCTAAAACAGGAAAGACAATTAACATCAAAAAAGGGCAGTTCCTTTCTCCTTTGGCTATGCAGTTTGCCGCCGACAAAGTGGTGGAAGCTGGCAACAAAAACGTGATGTTGACCGAGCGCGGTACGACTTTCGGTTACCAGGATTTAGTAGTAGACTATCGTGGTATCCCTGAAATGCAGTCATTCGGATATCCGGTCATTCTGGATGTCACCCACTCTTTGCAACAACCCAACCAGACCAGTGGCGTTACCGGTGGTATGCCGCAACTGATAGAAACCGTTGCCAAAGCAGGTATAGCCGTAGGAGCGGACGGGCTATTTATCGAGACACACGAGAATCCTGCCGTAGCCAAGAGTGATGGTGCCAATATGCTCAGACTAGACCTTTTGGAAGGTCTGTTGACCAAGCTGGTCCGCATAAGAGAAGCTATAAAATAACTATTTTACTGTCAATTTGTGATTTAACGTCAAACACTACGACAAATTACTCAGAAACATTTATTTAAATTAAATAGAACATGAAACATTTATTACGTGGATTATTTATTGCAGTTCTTCTGATATGCTGCAATTTTCAGTCCGTACTTGCACAACCGATGCAACAACTGCCTGTGGACAAAAATGTCCGCATTGGCAAGTTAGACAACGGACTGACTTATTACATTCGCCATAACGCACTTCCGGAAAAGCGTGTAGAGTTTTACATCGCACAGAAAGTGGGTTCAATACTTGAAGAGCCACAACAACGTGGTTTAGCCCATTTCCTGGAACACATGGCATTCAACGGAACAAAGAATTTTCCCGGCGATGAAACCGGATTGGGCATTGTGCCTTGGTGTGAAACAAAAGGTATCAAATTCGGAACAAACCTGAACGCATATACCAGTGTGGACCAGACAGTATACAATATCAGTAACGTTCCTACAGAAAACCCCAATGTAGTAGACTCTTGTCTGCTCATTCTTCATGACTGGTCAAATGCCATCAACCTTGCCGACAAGGAAATCGACAAAGAGCGTGGTGTGATCCGTGAAGAATGGAGAAGCCGCAACAGTGGTATGCTCCGCATCATGACAGATGCACAGCCCACGCTATATCCGGATTCCAAATATGCTGACTGTATGCCCATCGGAAGCATTGACGTAATCAATAACTTCCCTTATCAGGCCATCCGCGATTATTATGCCAAATGGTATCGTCCGGACCTACAGGGAATCGTCATTGTCGGCGATATCAACGCGGAAGAGATGGAAGCCAAATTGAAAAAAGTATTCGAAGATGTGAAAGCGCCTGTAAATCCTGCCGAACGTATCTACTATCCGGTATCAGACAACCAGGAACCGCTTATTTATATCGGAACTGATAAAGAGGTGAAGAATCCTTCTGTAAACATCTTCTTCAAACATGAAGCTACCCCGGATTCTTTAAAAAATACAATTAGCTATTACGCCAGCCAATACATGCTCAGCATGGCTATGACTATGTTGAACAACCGTTTGAATGAACTTCGCCAGACCGCCAACCCTCCTTTCACCAACGCAAGTGCAGGATATGGAGAATTTTTCCTTGCCAAAACAAAAGAAGCATTCAGTCTGGATGCGAGAAGCAAGGTAGACGGTATCGACCTGGCAATGAAAACCGTATTGGAAGAAGCTGAACGCGCACGCCGTTTCGGATTCACCGCTACTGAATACGAACGCGCACGTGCCAATTATATGCAAGGCGTAGAATCTGCTTACAATGAACGTGAAAAGACAAAAAGCGGTTCATACGTTAACGAATATGTAAACAACTTCCTTGATAAGGAACCGATTCCGGGAATTGAATTCGAGTATATGCTCACCAAGCAAATGGCTCCGAATATTCCGGTAGAAGCCATCAATAAGATGATGCAACAACTTATCACAGACAACAATCAAGTGGTTCTGTTGGCCGGTCCGGAAAAAGAAGGAGTAAAATATCCTACTAAAGACGAAATCGCCGCTTTATTAAAACAAATGAAGTCATTCGACTTGAAGCCGTATGAAGACAAAGTTTCTAATGAACCGTTAATCTCCGAAGATCTTAAAGGTGGAAAAATCGTATCCGAAAAAGCCGGAGAGATTTATGGGTCTACCAAGTTAGTACTTTCCAACGGTGTGACCGTATATGTGAAACCGACTGACTTCAAAGCTGATCAGATTGTAATGAAAGGTGTAAGTCTCGGTGGAACCAGTGTATTCCCGAACGATGAAATCATCGATATTGCCCAATTGAACGGAGTAGCTTTAGTAGGTGGTATCGGTAACTTCAGCAAAGTAGATTTGGGCAAGGCTCTTGCCGGTAAACGCGCATCCGTAGGAGCCGGTATCGGTAATACGACAGAAACGATTTCAGGTAGCTGTTCTCCGAAAGATTTCGAAACAATGATGCAGCTTACTTACCTGACATTCACTTCTCCACGCAAGGATAATGAAGCTTTTGAATCTTATAAGAACCGCCTGAAAGCTGAACTTCAAAATGCGGACGCCAATCCGATGAGTGCTTTCAGCGACACGATTACAAGCGCATTATACAACAATCATCCGCGTGCTATCAAGATGAAAGAAAACATGGTAGACAAAATCAACTATGACCGCATTATTGATATGTACAAAGACCGTTACAAAGATGCCAGCGACTTTACTTTCTACCTGGTAGGAAATGTGGATTTGGAAAAAGTAAAACCAATGATTGCCAAGTATCTGGGAAGCCTGCCGGCTATCAACCGCAAAGAGACTTTCAAAGATAACAAGATGTATATCCGCAAGGGAAAATACAAGAATGAGTTTGCCAAGAAACAGGAAACTCCGATGGCTACCATCATGTTCTTCTATAGCGGCACTTGCAAATACGATCTGCGCAACAATATTCTGCTCAGCTTCCTTGACCAGGCTTTAGATATGGTTTACACAGCAGAGATCCGCGAAAAAGAGGGTGGAACTTATGGAGTAAGCTGTAACGGAAGTCTCGGAAAATATCCGAAAGAAGAACTCATTCTTCAGATTGTATTCCAAACAGACCCTGCCAAGAAAGATAAATTGTCTGCTGTTGTCGTAGAACAATTGAACAAGATGGCAAAAGAAGGTCCGTCTGCCGAACACATGCAGAAGATCAAAGAGTATATGTTGAAGAAATATAAAGATGCACAGAAAGAAAACGGCTACTGGCTTAATAATCTGGACGAATACTTCTATACAGGTATCGACAATACAAAAGATTACGAAAAGATAGTCAACAGCATTACAGCAAAAGAAGTGCAAGACTTCCTCGCTAAGCTGCTGAAACAGAACAACGAAATTCAAGTTGTAATGACTATGCCGGAAGAAGCCAAATAAAATTCTCTAGCATATCAACAGAATGATGATATTCAACGAATTACGCAAACATGGAAGGCTCGCCGCCAAACGGCATCCGATGTATGAAAAGAACAAAGTAGCTAAAATACTCGGTTATGTCATGGGTACATTTTGGGCCGGTTACCTGATATTCTTCGGTACGACGTTCGCGTTCGGTTTTTCAGATATGGTTCCCAATCGGGAACCATATCACGTTATGAACGGCGTAGTTTTGATTTTTATCCTGGCACTCGATTTCCTGTTGCGTGTTCCGTTCCAAAAGACACCGACACAGGAGGTAAAGCCCTACCTCCTGCTGCCGGTTAAACGGAATCGCGTCATCGACTTTCTTCTTATCCGTTCCGGACTTAGTCTGTTCAACCTGTTCTGGTTATTCCTATTTGTCCCTTTTTCTTTCATCACCATTACCAAATTCTTTGGTACCATTGGAGTCATTACCTATCTCATAGGCATTTTACTTCTGATTATCGCTAACAATTACTGGTATTTGCTTTGCCGGACACTTATCAATGAACGTATTTGGTGGATTCTGTTACCCATCGTTTTTTACGGTGGAACAGGTTGCCTTCTTTTAATTCCCCAAGACAGTCTGCTCTTCTATTTTTTCATGGATCTGGGAGACGGGTATATTCAAGGGGACATCCTCTATTTTCTCGGCACGATACTGGTCATCATCCTTCTATGGCTGATCAACCGCAAGATTATGTCCGGACTTATCTATGCCGAATTATCTAAAGTAGATGATACCCGGATCAAGCATGTTTCCGAATACAAATTCTTCGAACGTTACGGAGAAGTTGGCGAGTACATGAGACTGGAACTGAAAATGCTCCTACGCAACCGCCGTTGTAAGAGCTCACTGCGCAGTATCACCATCGTAGTTATAGCCTTCTCCACCCTGCTCAGTTTTTCGAGTGTCTATGACGGTAACGTCATGACCTCCTTTATCTGCGTCTACAATTTTGCCGCTTTCGGAATGATCATCTTATCACAAATAATGTCATTCGAGGGTAATTACATCGACGGATTGATGTCTCGCAAAGAATCAATCAGAAGTTTGCTTAAAGCTAAATACTACATTTATAGTATAGGTGAAATCATTCCTTTCCTATTGATGATTCCCGCCATCATCATGCACAAACTGACTCTGTTAGGTGCTTTCGCCTGGTTTTTCTATACCATCGGCTTTATTTATTTCTGTTTTTTCCAACTGGCTGTTTACAATAAGCAGACAGTCCCCCTCAACGAAAAAGTAACAAGCCGCCAAACCAACAGTGCGATACAGATGTTAGTCAACTTTGGGGCATTCGGTGTCCCTCTTATTTTATACAGCCTATTAAATACATTTTTAGGTGAAACGATTACTTACACCATCCTGTTGGTAATCGGGCTTGGTTTTGTCCTGACTTCTCCGTTATGGATCAAGAATGTATATCATCGCTTCATGGAGCGAAGATACGAAAATATGGAAGGTTTCAGAGACAGCCGCCAATAAAAAGTTCATGAATCATTAACCCATATAAACATAGAAAGTCATGATTGCCATTGACAGACTTAGAAAGAATTTCGGTGAAAAGGTTGCGGTAGATATAGAACACTATGAAATCAATCAAGGTGATATGCTCGGCTTGGTAGGAAACAACGGTGCCGGAAAGACAACGCTTTTCCGATTAATGCTCGACCTATTAAAAGCGGACAACGGGAAAGTAGTGATCAATGACATTGACGTAAGCCAAAGCGAAGATTGGAAAAGCTTTACAGGCGCATTTATAGATGACGGATTTTTGATTGACTATCTTACTCCTGAAGAATATTTCTACTTCATCGGAAAGATGTACGGATTAAAAAAGGAGGAGGTGGACGAACGCCTGGTTACTTTTGAACGCTTCATGAACGGAGAAGTGATCGGACACAAGAAACTGATCCGTAATTACTCCGCCGGCAACAAACAGAAAATCGGTATCATCTCCGCCATGCTTCATCATCCGCAATTATTGATATTGGATGAACCGTTCAATTTCCTCGATCCCAGTTCCCAGTCTGTCATCAAACATCTGCTGAAAAAATATAACGAAGAATACCGGGCAACAGTCATAATCTCCAGTCATAACCTGAATCATACGGTAGATGTATGTCCTCGAATTGCTTTGCTGGAATATGGGGTAATCATCCGCGATATAACCAACAAGGACAATTCAGCCGAAAAAGAGTTGGAAGATTATTTTAATGTGAAAGAATGAGGGTATTTACTATTTAAGAATAAACGATGAAAGCAAAATTCAAACTGATACTTATTCTAGTAGGGCTGACCGCCATGCTCAGTTCCTGCCGCACCTCCGCTCCACGTCTGGATTATCAGGCATTGGCACGGGCTTCTATCCTATTAGGGGTGGACATCAATATGGAAGATAACCACAAGCTCTATCTGGAAGCGGCCAATTGGATAGGAACTCCCTATCGTGGAGGTGGAGACTCAAAGAGAGGTACTGACTGTTCCGGCATGGTTTATCAGATATATCGTAAAGTATACCGCATTCAAGTGCCACGCAACACGGAGGCCCTGAAAAGCAGGAGCAACAAGATAGCCAAACGAAACCTGAAAGAAGGAGACTTGCTCTTTTTTACCAGCAACCGCTCTAAAAGAAAAGTAGCCCATGTCGGCATCTACCTGAAGAATGGAAAGTTCATTCATGCCAGCACAAGTAAAGGAGTAATAGTCAGCAGGCTAAGTGAAGATTACTATAACAGACATTGGATTAGCGGAGGCAGAATCCGTTAACAATCAAACCCCAAAGTTCCCTATGAATTATAAAACCTATTTATTTGATTTCGACTATACCCTGGCCGATTCGTCACGCGGCATCGTTAAATGCTTCAGAATCGTACTTACCCGTCACCAATATTTGACAGTCACTGATGAAGCTATCAAACGTACTATCGGTAAAACACTCGAAGAATCTTTCAGCATTCTGACCGGAGTGACCGACCCGGCACAACTTGCAGCCTTCCGACAGGAATACAGGCAGGAAGCAGATATACACATGAACGTGAATACCCGTCTTTTTCCCGACACATTATCAACATTGACAGCGCTGAAAAAACAAGGTGCCCGTATCGGCATTATCTCTACTAAATATCGTTTTAGAATAGTAAGCTTTTTGGAAAAGTATATGCCCGAAGATTTTCTGGATATTGTGGTGGGCGGAGAAGATGTGAAAGCCGCCAAACCTTCACCGGAAGGAGTACGATTTGCTTTGGAACATTTGGGTAGTGCACCTCAAGAGACCTTGTATATCGGAGACAGCACCGTTGATGCGGAGACTGCCCGCAACGCCGGAGTGGACTTTGCCGGAGTACTCAACGGAATGACTACCGCAGAAGAACTGCAAGCTTATCCACACAAAATCATCATGAGAAATCTTGAAGAGTTAGTCCGATAGCAAAAAAATAAAAGAAATATTTGCCGGGTATGAATAAAAATAGTACTTTTGTGCCCGATTATTCCGCAACGGGTTCGACAAAGAGTTCTCTAAGTGATTAAAGACCACCCGCCGGAGCTAACTTATACATTATATATAAGATGTACGCAATTGTAGAAATTAACGGTCAGCAGTTTAAAGCAGAAGCTGGTCAGAAGTTGTTCGTTCACCACATCGAAGGTGCAGAAAACGGTTCAACAGTAGAATTTGAAAAGGTTCTTTTGGTAGACAAAGACGGAAACGTAACTGTAGGTGCTCCTATCGTAGAAGGTGCTAAAGTTATTTGCCAGGTTGTTTCAAACTTGGTTAAAGGTGACAAAGTTCTTGTTTTCCACAAGAAAAGAAGAAAAGGTCACAGAAAACTGAACGGTCACCGTCAACAGTTCACTGAATTAACAATCACAGAAGTAGTAGCTTAATCAATTAAAAACAGTAAAAAGAAATGGCACATAAAAAAGGTGTCGGTAGTTCTAAGAACGGCCGCGAATCAGCAAGTAAGAGATTAGGCGTTAAGATATTTGGTGGCGAAGCTTGCAAAGCAGGCAACATCATCGTTCGTCAAAGAGGTACTGAATTCCATCCGGGTGAAAATATCGGAATGGGTAAAGACCACACTCTTTTCGCTTTGGTAGATGGTACAGTTAGTTTCAAGGTAGGCAAAGAAGACAGAAGATATGTTTCTGTTGTTCCTGCAACTGAAGCGTAATTGCATTACAGAAAATATTCAAGAGAAGGAGATGTAATCCAAGTGATTGCATCTCCTTTCTTTTTTATGTCAGTTTTCATTGCTTGGTTCTTTGTTTTTTCTTTATCTTTGCATCCATTAAACGAAAGTTCATTAAAAGTATAGATATGCTTACCATTAAACAAATTACAGAAAACACAGAGGCGGTTATCCGCGGACTGGAAAAGAAGCATTTCAAAAATGCAAAAGAGACAATCGACCAAGTGATTGCTTTAAACGACAAGAGACGTACTACACAAAATCAATTAGATAAAAACCTAGCAGAGGTCAACTCGCTTTCGCGTACTATCGGACAACTGATGAAAGAAGGCAAGAAAGAAGAGGCTGAATCTGCACGTACCCGCGTTGCCGAACTGAAAGAAGGTAACAAAGAATTGGATGCTGTCATGACACAAGCTGCAACAGAAATGCAGAACGTGCTCTACACGATCCCCAATGTTCCTTATGACAGTGTACCTGAAGGTGTAGGAGCAGAAGACAATGTCGTAGAAAAGATGGGGGGTATGGAAACAGAACTTCCTAAAGATGCGCTTCCTCATTGGGAATTGGCTAAAAAATACGACCTGATTGATTTCGATCTGGGTGTAAAAATCACAGGTGCAGGTTTCCCTGTATACAAAGGTAAAGGCGCACAACTTCAACGTGCCCTTATCAACTTCTTCTTGGACGAAGCACGCAAGTCCGGATATACCGAAATCATGCCGCCGACAGTTGTCAACGCTGCTTCCGGTTACGGCACAGGACAGCTTCCCGACAAAGAAGGACAGATGTATCACTGCGAAGTAGACGATTTATATCTGATCCCGACAGCAGAAGTCCCTGTGACAAACATCTATCGTGACGTAATTCTGGAAGAGAAACAGTTACCGATTATGAACTGCGCATACACTCAATGTTTCCGTCGTGAAGCAGGTTCATACGGCAAAGATGTGCGTGGCCTGAACCGCCTGCACGAATTCTCCAAAGTAGAATTAGTCCGTATCGACAAGCCAGAACACTCTAAGCAGTCTCATCAGGAAATGCTTGACCACGTAGAAGGTCTGTTGCAAAAACTGGAACTTCCATATCGTATCCTCCGCCTCTGTGGTGGTGATATGAGTTTCACTGCTGCCCTTTGTTTCGACTTCGAAGTATATTCAGAGGCACAGAAACGCTGGTTGGAAGTAAGTTCCGTATCCAATTTCGATACCTATCAGGCCAATCGTCTGAAATGCCGTTACCGTAATGCAGAAAAGAAAACCGAACTCTGCCACACACTGAACGGCTCAGCATTAGCACTGCCACGTATCGTTGCTGCCCTACTCGAAAACAACCAGACTCCGGAAGGCATTAGAATTCCGAAAGCGTTGGTTCCGTACTGCGGCTTCGACATGATAGACTAAGACTTGATCTGACAGACTAATAAAAGCACCCTTATATAGAGAGCCACTCATCAAAAGAGTGGCTTTTCTTTTATATTTCGCAAATAAGCTGTATCTTTGCCAAAATTTATATCATTCTGATAGCAGTTACGTAATAAAAACAACAAATTAATTAGATAATGAACAAAATCATTAGCAAGGAACGCTTTTCTGAAAAAGTATTCAAATTTGAAATTGAAGCTCCTTTAATTGCTAAATCTCGTAAGGCCGGACACTTCGTCATCGTACGTGTAGGCGAAAAAGGAGAACGTATGCCATTGACTATCGCAGGTTCCGACCTGAAAAAGGGTACCATTACTCTGGTAGTGCAGGAAGTCGGGCTTTCTTCTACCCGTCTCTGCGAGCTGAATGAAGGCGAATCTATCACTGACGTAGTAGGTCCACTCGGACAAGCTACCCATATAGAAAAATTCGGAACAGTAATCTGCGCTGGTGGTGGTGTAGGTGTGGCTCCGATGCTTCCTATCGTACAGGCTTTGAAGGCTGCCGGTAACCGTGTTATCACTGTATTGGCTGGACGCAATAAAGATCTCATCATCTTGGAAAAAGAAATGCGTGAAAGCTCTGACGAAGTAATTATCATGACGGATGACGGTTCTTACGGCCGGAAAGGTCTGGTGACAGAAGGTGTAGAAGAAGTTATCAAACGTGAGAAAGTAGACAAATGTTTCGCTATTGGCCCTGCCATCATGATGAAATTCGTTTGCTTGCTGACTAAAAAATATGAAATTCCGACAGATGTTTCGCTAAACACTATCATGGTGGACGGAACTGGTATGTGCGGCGCTTGCCGTATCACTGTAGGAGGAAAGACCAAATTCGTTTGTGTAGATGGTCCGGAATTCGACGGTCACCAGGTGAATTTCGACGAAATGCTGAAACGTATGGGTGCGTTCAAGAATATCGAACGCGAAGAAATGCATAAGCTGGAATCGGAATGTGAAGCAACCAAAGAAATCGATGAAAAAAGTCGTAATGCTGCTTGGAGGCAGGAGTTACGCAAATCCATGAAGCCAAAAGAACGTACGGCTATTCCTCGTGTAGAGATGAATGAACTCGATGCTGAATACCGTTCACACAGCCGTAAAGAGGAAGTTAATCAAGGATTAACAGCAGAACAGGCTGTTACAGAAGCCAAACGCTGTCTCGACTGTGCTAATCCTGGATGTATGGAAGGCTGTCCGGTAGGTATTGATATTCCCCGCTTCATTAAGAATATCGAACGCGGTGAGTTCCTCGAAGCTGCTAAAACATTGAAAGAAACAAGTGCTCTCCCTGCAGTTTGCGGTCGTGTGTGTCCGCAAGAAAAACAGTGCGAATCAAAATGTATTCATCTGAAAATGAATGAAAAGCCGGTAGCTATCGGTTATTTGGAGCGTTTTGCAGCTGATTACGAACGTGAAAGCGGACAAATCTCCGTACCTGTCATTGCAGAGAAAAACGGCATCAAAATAGCTGTTATCGGTTCAGGACCTGCAGGATTGGCATTTGCCGGAGATATGGCTAAATATGGATATGATGTAACTGTATTCGAAGCGTTGCATGAAATTGGCGGTGTATTGAAATACGGTATCCCCGAATTCCGTTTGCCAAACAAGATTGTAGACGTAGAAATCGACAATCTCGGTAAGATGGGCGTTAATTTCATCAAAGACTGTATTGTAGGAAAGACTATCGGTGTAGAAGACTTGAAAGCGGAAGGTTTCAAAGGAATATTCGTGGCTTCCGGTGCCGGACTGCCAAACTTTATGAATATCCCGGGAGAAAACTCTATCAATATCATGTCTTCAAATGAATACCTCACCCGTGTCAATTTGATGGATGCCGCCAGCGAAGATTCGGACACTCCGGTAGCATTCGGTAAGAATGTGGCAGTAATCGGTGGTGGCAACACAGCTATGGACTCTGTCCGTACGGCAAAACGTCTTGGTGCTGAACGTGCTATTATTATCTATCGTCGCTCGGAAGAAGAAATGCCTGCACGTATCGAAGAAGTAAAACATGCCAAAGAAGAAGGGGTTGAATTCCTCACTCTGCATAATCCTATCGAATATATTGCTGATGAACAAGGTTGCGTAAAACAAGTTATTCTGCAAAAGATGGAATTAGGCGAACCGGATGCTTCCGGACGTCGTAGTCCTGTAGCCATCCCGGGAGCAACAGAAACAATTGACATAGATCTGGCCATTGTCAGCGTTGGGGTATCTCCTAACCCGATTGTTCCAAGCTCTATCAAAGGACTGGAATTAGGACGGAAAGGAACTATCGCAGTAAATGACAACATGGAATCTTCTATCCCGATGATTTACGCAGGTGGCGACATCGTTCGCGGTGGAGCTACTGTAATTCTGGCGATGGGTGATGGTCGTAAAGCTGCCGCTGCTATGCATGAGCAATTGAAAACAAACGCCGGCAACTAACTGCCGCTTATTAACACCCGGGCTAAAACCAACTCACACGTGGGTAGAACATCAATCACCCCCGGCATAAAAAAGTAGAATAAGAAAAGCCCCGTTTACGAACTGTAAACGGGGCTTTTCTCATTTCAAATATCAAAGATACTTTCTACTTTACCACTTTATTCGTAGCAGGATCAGGGAAAATTACAGCCGGTTTAAACGACTTGGCTTCCTCAAAATCCATCAATGCATAAGACATGATTATCACAATATCATCCGGTTGCACCTTGCGGGCAGCAGCACCATTCAGACAAATTTTGCCCGAACCGCGTTCACCTTTGATAATGTAGGTTTCAAAGCGTTCACCGTTGTTATTATCAGCGATATACACTTTCTCTCCCGGAATCATGTTTGCAGCATCCAGCAGGTCTTCATCAATCGTGATACTACCCATGTAGTTCAGATTTGCCTCCGTGACACGTGCACAATGAATTTTCGACTTCAACACTTCAATCATCATAAGGGTTTGGTCTTTTTTTAGTTTAAACTTCTTTGTATTTAATGTTATCGATCAGACGGACTTCTCCGCAAAAAACTGTAATACAGCCCACTGCATACGATGTCTCATTCCAATCTCCAATCTTCTGCAAAGTGTTTCCGTCTACTATCTCAAAATACTCCAGACGAAGCCCCGGCGCAGCAGCAATAGCATCTTCCACCATCTTTTGCGTTTCACTCACCGAATGAGTGGTTGCAAAGGTACGACTTTTAAATAATGTCCGGGAAATATTTAAAGCATTTTCACGTTCATCGGACGACAAACGGGCATTCCGGCTACTCAATGCCAATCCATCCTCTTCACGGACAATGGGACAACCCACAATTTCAAGATCAAACTTCATTTGACGCACCATCTCACGAATAATAGCCAATTGCTGGAAATCTTTCTCCCCGAAATAGGCACGATGTGGCTTCACTGCATCAAACAATTTACTCACTATCTGGCATACCCCATTGAAATGTCCGGGACGGAACGCACCTTCCATTACCGTATCCAGAGGTGCATAACCAAACTGGCGTGTATCGGGTTCAGGATACATCTCCTCTACCGAAGGAGCAAATACCAAAGTCGCCCCACAATCCTCAAGCAACTTACAATCGGCCTCCAGCGTACGCGGATATTTTACCAGATCGTTTTTATCATTAAACTGAGTAGGGTTTACAAAAACACTGACTACCGTTACGTCATTCTCATTTACACTACGCTTCACAAGTGATGCGTGCCCTGCATGCAAAGCACCCATAGTAGGTACCAGCCCCACCTTTTTCCCTTGGGCTTTCAGTACCGAAAGTCCGGCCTGCAAGTCCTCGATCGTATGTATTACTTTCATTTCAATTCGCTTCTGTTTCTTTTTTGTTTGAAAAACTGTGCAAAATAAACTATTATTTACCATATAAAGAAGAAATATCGCAAATTAATGCAAAAGGCAAGCATAGGACAAAAATAAGCAAAAGGCATTTTATTACTGAAAATCAACCACTTAACAATTCATAAGGAATTATACCGGCCGATGACTTGCTTTAATGCCCTTTTTTTTTTATATCTTTGCAGAATATTTACGAGAAGGATTGTTATTATGACAAAGGCGAATAAGGTTTTATTTATTACACAAGAGATTACCCCTTACGTTTCTGAATCTGAAATGGCTAACATTGGCAGAAATCTGCCCCAGTCCATTCAGGAAAAAGGCAGAGAGATCAGAACATTCATGCCCAAATGGGGAAATATCAACGAACGCAGAAATCAGCTGCATGAAGTGATACGTCTTTCCGGTATGAATCTGATTATCGACGACACCGACCACCCGTTAATTATTAAAGTCGCATCCATACAATCAGCACGCATGCAGGTATATTTCATCGACAATGATGATTATTTCCAAAACAGGCTGCAAACATCCGATGAAAATGGAATTGAATACGATGATAACGACAGCCGTGCTATCTTTTATGCCAGAGGAGTATTGGAAACAGTAAAAAAATTACGTTGGACTCCCGATGTGATTCATTGCCACGGCTGGATGACTGCGTTGGCTCCCTTGTACATCAAGAAAGCTTATAAAGACGAGCCTTCATTCCGCGATGCAAAAGTTGTATTTTCAGTATACGAAGACGATTTCAAAAACACGCTGAGCAGTGATTTTGCTACCAAATTAATGTTGAAGGGCATCAACAAAAAAGATGTGGCCATGCTGAAAGAGCCGGTAGATTATGCAACTTTATGCAAGTTGGCTGTCGACTACTCGGACGGAGTGATACAAAACAGCGAACATGTCAATGAAGAGATTATGGATTACGCACGCCAATCCGGAAAACCGGTTCTCGAGTATCAGACTACCGAAACATATGCCGATGCCTGCAATGAGTTTTATGACAAGGTGTGGGAAACAGAACAAGAATAAAAAATTGAACTAAGATACGACGATCATGAAAGTAAAATATCTATGGGTTATCCTATTGTCTCTAACTTTCTTCGGATGTGATGACAATACCGGTACATTGGGATTAGGGATGTTTCCGGGTGGAGATCAGAACATAAACGGTAAATTGGCAACGTTCGACGTCAAAACCCAATCGGAACTCGCCGGAAAAGTTTTTGCAAAGACAAGCGTCGGCTATCTGGGAAAATTTACTGATCCGGATTTCGGCTATTATGAGGCAGGTTTTTTGGCACAATTACATTGTAATGAAAACTTTACCTTTCCGCCGCTTTATAATAAAGATAACCCAAACGATCCCAAAGCGATCATGGTGAAAAATGAAGTATACCGCACAGAACTGTCATTGGCTTACAGCAGTTATTTCGGTGATTCACTGACAGCCTCCCGTTTGAGTGTCTACCAATTAAATAAAGATCTGGATAAGGAATCTGCCTATTATACCGATATCAATCCGGAAGATTTCTACAATAAAAATGACCCCAGTGCTTTATTGGGACGAAAAGCCTATACGGCAGTAGATTTATCCGTAGCCAGTTCGGTTAGAAATCAGAGTGGTTACACTCCTTCGGTTACTGTAACTTTACCACAGACCTTAGGCCAGAAGATTCTTGAAGCCAGCAGAAAGGCAGATGAAGATAATGTAGATTTCGCAAATGTATTCAGAGATATTTTCAAGGGAATCTATGTAAAAAATGACTATGGTGACGGTACGATCCTCTATATAGACCAAATCGAACTGCGTGTCATATATGAATGCTATGTGAAAGGAGACGATGGTGCCAATCTTAAGAAAAGCGACAATGAAACAGACTCTACTGCATACGGTTATCGGACATTTGCCGCAACCAGGGAAATCATTCAGGCTAATGCATTCAACAGTGACGAGGATAAAATCAAAGAGAAAGTGAATGAACGGGAATGGACGTATCTAAAAACTCCTGCCGGCATTTATACGCAGGTTTCATTACCTTTGAATGACATACGGGAAAAGCTAAGTCAAGATACATTGAACGTCGTTAAATTGGCATTGACCAATTATAACCAAAGTAATGATAAAAATAAATACGACTTTAGTATGAATATTCCCAGCTACGTATTGCTGGTTCGCGAAAAAGAGAAGGAAAGTTTCTTCCAGGACAATAAGATCAACGATGATGTAACCTCCTACATTGCCCAACACAATGCCATAAACAATAATCAATATGTATTCTCCAACTTATCGAGACTCATTAATACTTGTCTGGCAGAAAGAGCGGCAGCCGTAACAGCACTCAAGAATGACGGAAAAATAGAAGGTATTTTAGATGTCGATACAGGAACACCCGTTACTACCATTGAGGCATGGGAAAAAGCGACTTCATGGGATAAGGTTGCCATCATACCGGTAACTATTACAAGAGATAAAAATACCAGTACCACAAGTGGAAGTATCATCAGTATTCTCAATGACCTTAAACCCGGTTACACGAAGTTGAAAGGAGGATTAGACAGTCCACCGTTGTCATTGGAAGTTATTTATACTTCTTTCTAAACTAAGTCCAAAAGACAGATAAAAATAAAAAAGGAACAGGTCGGAATTTTAAAGTTCCGACCTGTTCCTTTTTTAATGTATCTTCTTCAGTTTCTATTCTGCTTTCTTCTTACTTTTTGGAGCAGCTTTCTTTGTTGCAGTCTTTGCAGCAGTCTTTTTAGGAGCTGTCTTTTCCTCTTTTACAGCTTTTTCTACAGCAGCTTTGGGCTTGGCAGCAGCTTTTACAGCCTTTGCCTTTTCCTCTTTCGCGCGTAATTTATCCAACTCTTTATGAAGCTCTGCGATCTCTTCACCTTGATTATGGATAGTAGTCAGCAATGAATTCAATTCTTCATCATCGATATCTTCCGGGTACAGCGAATTTACCCTCTTGATAAAATCACCCAAAATATTCATATAGTTGGTGAAAGCATCATACGGAGAATCATAAATACCACGATTCAACC
>ERZ827037.156-NODE-156-length-83914-cov-11.156739_pt1 | contig 83914 bp, 69 predicted proteins | sample MGYA00519924_ERZ827037 | MGnify/ENA primary metagenome ERZ827037 (study PRJEB31778, sample SAMEA3449250) | human gut metagenome | biome: human gut; feature: human-associated habitat; material: faeces | place: United Kingdom | collected 2010/2012 ... | reverse complement strand
ATATATCGGCATTTACCAACTTATGAAAAGATAATCAGAAATTTAGTAAGTTTTTATGATAAAATACTACATTTTCCATGATTCATATTTCATAATTTTATTTTATATTATATTTTTCTGTATTTTTAAAATTTTTGTGATATACTTTTGAAAAAAGGAGAGAATTATCAATCATGGATTATATTGATTTCTGTAAAAAGTATTATGCCACAACCAAGATTCCTATTAGTTTACTTCTCGGAACGGCCGGAAAGTACTCAACTATCGGTGAGCTTATTTCTGTAGAACCGCTTACAGATTACCCTGTTCTCGCAGGTGGTCCTAATCCGTCCATACATTTTTATTCTTCTGAAATCATATACGGATGTATTTGTATAGAAGAGACCGACTATGTTATCATTCTTGGTCCTATTTTCGAGTGCCCCGTCACACCCTCACAGATCAATCTGTTCATGCAAGAGAGTGCTGTTCCGGCAGCATACCGGGAGCAAATCGTCGAATTTTTATATACAATACCGACAACCAGCCGCCTGCATCTTGCAAGACATCTGTCATTACTTCATCTGATTCTGAACCGGAAGAATGCCGATATTCCGGAAATACTGGAAATAAGCTTTGGTAATACTGTGAACCGCAATTCACACAATGTAGAGCAGTTTATTGAAAATAAGGAAAATGAAGAACTTCACTCCACCCATTATATGGAGTTGGAGCTCTATGAACATATTCGAAACGGGAATCCAAAGAAACTGGCGGATTTTCTCAAATCTACTCCTTTGAATCTCAATGAAAAGAAACTGGCAAAATCGCCTTTACGCCAGGCCAAAAATATTTTTATCAGTACGGTGACAAATGTAGGGATGATCGGCGCAATTCCGGGCGGCGTTGATGTCGAACGTACTTATCATCTTATGGACATGTATATACAGGAATGCGAACAACTTCAGACGCTAAAAGAAATCAACGATTTACAGTATCAAATGCTTTTCGACTTTTGCGAAAAAGCCGGTGAAACCCACATACCAAGCGGGATATCTGCGGATATCTACGCCTGCATGAATTACATCAGAAGTCATACTAATGAAGCGATTCGTCTGGAAGATGTTGCCGCTCATATTGACCGCAGCACCTCTTTCATTGCCAAAAAATTCAAATCCGAATTAGGATTTAACCCCGGCGCTTATATCAGCCGCTGCAAACTGGAAGAGGCAAAAAGTCTCCTTACTTTTACGGAAAAAAGTCTGACCGAAATAAGCAATTATCTTTGCTATTCCAGTCAGGCCCACTTTCAGACTGCTTTTAAAAAGAAATATGGTATGACTCCGAGACAGTATCGAAATAAAACACAGCAGATATAAACTCAAATCATAACCACCAGTATTTTTAACGAACTTTTGTCCTTTATAGATTCCATAAATGATGATACGCTTTGATTTGATGGAGTTTTACAAGCATAGGTTTTACAAGCATATGGATCTTTACTTTGTACTATTTTTATACTACCACTACTTACAGTCCGTCCGGGCGGCAAGGATAGCGTCAATCACGTTGCTGCGGGCTTCCTTTGGCTTCATCTGCTTTCGGTAGTCGGCGGCAGATTTCCCTGTTCAGGTTGCCGATGTTGGTCTGAATCCCACGCTTTTCCGGGTAGTGCTTCACTTCTTGATCGTATTCACAGAACAGCTTTTCGCCGCTGTGTGGGCGGCGGGTATTTATAGCAATCCAATAAATTATTGCACATAATTACACGAACGAAACCACCCTATGCAGTCCTTTGGACGAATTGTTAAAAATCCTTTTGAAATAGCTGATGGTAATTCCGATGCAATCCGTATCTTTTCTTTCCTTAAAGATGCTTTGAGTTTTGACCACATCTTTTCAATCGGATTCAGATCCGGACTATACGGGGGCAAATACAGATAGGTTACTTTTGAGCTGTCCAGTAGCTGTTTCACCGCTTTTGCATGATGGGAACGCATATTATCCATAACGATAATGTTTGCTTCTGAAAGCGTCGGCAGCAACTTTGTTTTCAGGTACTCTGCAAACCGCTCTACAGTAGTTCCTCCCGGATAGACTGTATAGGCACAGTCTCCATTCAGACGTATGGAAGAAAGAACGGTTGTATTGCAGGGCGTGTTGAGTGGAGTTTTATCTACTGCTCTCCGGTTTTTCCATGCTCTGGCATAATGTCGCGTCATATTGATGTTTACTCCGCTTTCGTCCAGAAAGACCAGATGATTTATGTCTTTCTCCGACATATGTTTTTTCCAGTTTCTGCGTTTTTCCCTGACATAGGGGACGCTCCTGCTCTGAGGCATGAAGAGATTTTTTCTTGTAAGAATACCCGAGTTTATAGCAAGACCAGAAAATAACGCAAAAAAGGCAGTGCGGCAGGGCGCGAATTACAAGGAACGGATTTGAAGGCGTACCGGGGTACGACGAAAATCTGTGACGCAGTAATTCACGTTCTGCAGTGCTGAATTTTTTGCATTATTTTCTGGAATTGCTATAATAACTGCCTTGCGGACTGTTTCATTACAAACATGCAGACCAAGTTTATCAATGATTTCATCAATTGTGATATCTGGTTCCTGCTGAACCACCCGGTCAATGTTTTGGAGATCTTCCGGTGTCAGGGCATGTTTACGTCCTCTCTGTGATGTTCTTGTTTTTACAGAACCTGTTTCACGCATTTGTTTTTCCAGGCGGTAAACAGTATTGGTATTCACAGAAAAACACTCTGCGATTTCTTTTGTCTTTTTAAAAACGGCAGAAGAAAACCCTCTCACACCGCCTTTCTTGGCGTATATGAGAGGGTTCCTGTTCTTACGCCTGCCCCAGTACGTGGTCGGAAATTCTTCCGTAGACGGAGATCAGGTAGAGGCCGCAGATGCCGACAACTGCGTAGATGATGCGGCTCAGCCACGTCATGTTTCCGAAGACCAAGGCGACGAGGTCGAGGCGGAAGAATCCGATCAGGCCCCAGTTGACGGCTCCGATGATCGCAACGGTGAGCGCGGTGTAATCCAGTCCTTTCATGTAAAGAAACCTCCTTTTCCCGGATTTTGTATCGTCTTTCTATCTCTTCCGGTTTCTTTATAAATCATTTCCCAAAGGGAGGCAGCTTATGCATTTTCTTTGATTTTTCGGGCAGAAAAATGGAGACCATTTTCAGGCCTCCATTCGTGCAATTTTGTTTTTTATTCAGACAGCAGCTTCTGCAGCAGCTCTCCTGCCGCTGCCGGGTTGGCTTTGCCTTTCATTTCTTTCATGACCTGGCCGACCAGGAATCCGAGGACTTTTGTCTTTCCGGATTTGTACTGTTCTACCGGGCCAGGATTGTTTTCCAGAACTTTTCTCGCGGTTTCTTCCAGAAGGCCGGTGTCGTTTACGGTTTTCAGTCCGTGTTCCTCGACGTATGCTTCCGGATCGACATCCTCTGCAAAAATCTGCTCAAATACCTCTTTCGCCACCTGGTTGTTGACCGATCCGGCTTCTGCCAGTTCGATCAGGGATGCCAGATGCTTCGGTGAAAACTGCAGATCCTCCGGCTCCTGCCCGTTCTCTTTTAAGAGACGTAAGGTCTCGCCCATCAGCCAGTTTGCCACTTTTTTCGGTTTGCCGCAGAGCGCCGTCGTCTCCTCAAAGAGATCGGAGAGCTTCTTGGAACCCGTCAGAATGCCCGCATCGTACTGCGGCAGTCCGTACTGCTCCACGTAGCGTGCCTGTTTCTCCGGCTGGAATTCCGGCATGGATTTCACAATGCGGTCGATCCACTCGTCGGAAATGTGCACCGGCGGCAGATCTGGGTCCGGGAAGTAGCGGTAATCCTTCGCATCCTCTTTCGAACGCATCGCATAGGAATACTCTTTGTTGTCGTCCCAGCGGCGGGTTTCCTGGACAACGGCTTTTCCTTCCTCGATCAGCTCGATCTGCCTTGCACGCTCTCCCTCGATCGCTCTTCCGATCGCCTTGAAGGAGTTCAGGTTCTTCATCTCTGTACGCGTTCCGAATTTCTCGCTTCCAACCTCGCGGACCGAAAGGTTGACATCGGCACGCATCGAGCCTTCCTGCAGTTTGCAGTCGGATGCGCCGAGATACTGAATCATCATACGCAGTTTTTCCAGATAAGCGATAACTTCCTCCGCGGATCTCATATCCGGCTCGGAGACGATCTCGATCAGCGGAACGCCGCTTCGGTTGTAATCGACGAGAGAACAGTCCTCCCACTCATCGTGAATCAGCTTTCCTGCATCTTCCTCCATATGGATCTCGTGGATGCCAATTTTCTTCTTTCCCGCTGCGGTGTCGATCTCCACATATCCATCGTGGCAGATCGGCAGATACAGCTGAGAAATCTGATAGTTCTGCGGGTTGTCGGGGTAGAAATAGTTCTTTCGGTCGAATTTGCAGAGCTGGTTGATTTTGCAGTTTGCAGCCAGTCCGACGCGCAGGGCGTAATCGACAACCTTCTTATTTAATACCGGAAGGGATCCCGGCATACCGGTGCAGACCGGGCAGGTATGGGTGTTCGGCGCACCGCCGAATGCGGTAGAGCAGCCGCAGAAAATTTTTGTTCTCGTCGCAAGCTCCACATGTACTTCAAGTCCGATGACGGTTTCATACTGTTTTGACATTGTTTTGCTTCCTCCTTACCGTTTTTCTGGCTGCCCGAATGCACCGCGTGCCTGCTCATAGGTGTACGCTGCACGGAACAGTTTTTTCTCTGAGAAACAGTCTCCGATAAGCTGCATGCCGATCGGAAGACCCTTGTCATCCATGCCGCACGGAACGGTGATGCCCGGAAGACCGGCGAGGTTGACGGATACGGTGTAAATATCGCCCAGATACATCTGCAGCGGATCGGAAAGCGATTCTCCAAGGCGCGGTGCCGTCGATGGTGCTGCCGGGCTTAAAATCATATCGTATTTCTCAAATGCGCGGTCAAACTCCTGTTTAATCAGGGCTTTCGTGCGCAGCGCTTTCAGATAATACGCATCGTAGTAACCGGAGCTCAACACGAAGCTTCCCAGCATAATCCGTCGTTTCACCTCCGGACCGAAGCCCTCGGAACGGCTCTTCTTATACATATCGTGGAGTCCTTCGTACTCTTTGGCACGGAAGCCGTATTTCACACCGTCGAATCGTTCCAGGTTGGAGCTTGCCTCGGCGGATGCAATGACGTAGTAAGCCGGAATCGCATAATCAATGAGGTCGAGATCGAAATACTCTACTTCTGCTCCGCGTGCCTTCAGGACATCGGCAGCCTTTAAAATGGATTCCTTTACCTGCGGATCCAAACCTTCGCCGAAATAGCTGTTCGGAATACCGATTTTCAGATCGGAGACATCTTCTTTTAAAGCGCTCATGAAATCGTAATCATCGCGTTTCATTGATGTCGCATCTTTTGCATCATACGAAGCAACGGTCTGCAGCAGTGCTGCACAGTCTGTCACATCCTTTGCGACCGGTCCGATCTGGTCGAGGGAGGAACCGTAAGCGATCAGTCCATAACGGGAAACGGTGCCGTACGTCGGTTTCATGCCGGTTACGCCGCAGAAGGAACTCGGCTGACGGATCGATCCGCCAGTATCGGAGCCAAGTGCCATCGGTACTTCTCCTGCTGCAACGGCTGCACAGGAACCGCCGGAGGAACCGCCTGGAACGTGTTCGGTGTTCCACGGGTTTTTCGTCACGCCGTACGCAGAAGTCTCTGTCGTACTTCCCATCGCAAACTCATCCATGTTCGTCTTTCCAATGATAACGGCTCCCGCCTCTTCAAGCCGTGTAATAACCTCCGCATCGTACGTCGGAACGAAATTCTGCAGGATCTTTGACGCACACGTCGTCGCAAGACCCTTCGTACAGATGTTGTCCTTGATCGCGATCGGAACGCCGGCCAGCGGACCGGTGAGCTCTCCTGCGTCAATTTTCTTCTGCACTTCTGCTGCGCGTGCTCTCGCACCCTCTTCATCCACAAGAAGGAAGGCGTGAATCGCATCCTCAGACGCTCTGACTGCCGCAAGGGACGCTTCCACAGCGTCCGATACGGTGATCTTTCCTTCTTTGATCGCGGCAGAAAGCTGTACTGCTGTCATATCTTTGATTTCCATATCGAATCTCCTCCTGCTATTCTACCGTTTTCGGAACCTTGTACTGGCCCTCTTTGACTTCCGGTGCATTGGCAAGCATTGCATCGCGGTCGTCGCCATTGGTTACTTCATCCTCGCGGAATACATTTCCCATCTCGAAAATGTGGGTCATCGGCTCGACCTTGCTGGTGTCGAGCTCGTTTAATTTATCTACATAATCCAGCATTTTCTGCATATCCTGCCGTGCGGATTCTTTTTCCTCATCCTTTAATTCCAGCTTTGCCAGGATGCCGACATATTCCATCGTTTCATCTGAAATCACATTTGCCATTTCACTCATTCTCCTTTTTTATTTTCCAGCAGGATCCGCTTACGGCTCCAGTCTTGTAAGATCACGCGGGAACAGCGTTGTCTCGCGGACGTTGTCCTCACCGATCAGCTTCATGGTCAGACGCTCCAGACCGATGCCAAGACCTCCGTGCGGCGGCATACCGTGTTTGAAAGCACTTAAATACTGCTCCATGCCCTCTTCTGTCATGCCGCGGGCTGCGATCTTTTCAGAGAGCATCTTGTAATCGTGGATACGCTGGCCTCCGGTTGTAATCTCCAGACCGTGGAACAGCAGGTCGAAGCTCTTTGTGTATCTCTTATCCTCCGGGTCGTCCATCGCATAGAACGGTCTCTTTTTCGACGGATATTCGGTGACGAATACGAAGTCTGCGTCGTACTCCTCTTTGAAATACTGGCCGATCAGAAGCTCCTCCTCCGGCTCAAGGTCGAACGGGTTGCGGATCTTTCGGTTGTATTTCTCGGCTACCAGCTCTTTCGCTTTCGTGAACGGTACAGTTGGGATTTCTTCTGTCTTTGGAAGCATAACTTTCAGGATCTCCAGCTCTTTTGCGTAATCCTTTTTAAGAAGCTCCACCATGTACTGTAAAAATCCGGTTTCCATTGCCATGATGTCGGTGTAATCCTCGATGTAGCCCATCTCAAAGTCAAGGCTGGTATACTCGTTCAGATGACGTTTCGTGTTGTGTTTCTCTGCACGGAAAACCGGTCCGACTTCAAAGACACGGTCAAACACGCCGACGAGCATCTGTTTGTAGAACTGCGGGCTCTGTGCCAGGACAGCCGGACGGTGGAAATATTCCAGCTTGAAGATGTTTGCGCCGCCCTCAGCGCCTTTCGCGCCGATCTTCGGTGTATGGATTTCGGTGAATCCCTGGGAATGAAGGAAATCACGGAACGCCCGTACCACGCCTTCCTGGATGCGGAATTTTGCACGCTCTCTGACGTTTCGAAGAGCGATCGGCCGCATGTTCAGCATTGCTTCAAGGGAGGTGTTCATTTTCCATTTGTTGACTGCGAGCGGCATTGGCTCGGTCGGCTCGGAAAGAACGGTGATGGTCTGCAGCCTGACTTCGACGCCGCCCGGTGCGCGGTCCTCTTTTTTGACCGTTCCGGTTACGGCAACTGCCGATTCCTCTTTCAGATCTTTCAGCGGGAAGTCAACGCTTCCTTCTTCGTACACACACTGAACGAGTCCCTCGCTCTTTCTTAAGATGACAAAGGCAACCTCGCCCATGTCACGGATGATGTGTACGGCTCCTTCGAGTTTTACTTCTGTGCCTTCCGGTGTCTCCAGCAGAGTTTTTACGGAGATGTCTTCTTTTTTCTTTACGCCTGTCATAAATTCCATGTCTTGTTCTCCTCTCTTTCTCGCCTGTCCCGGATTGCTTTTTCAAATAAAAAAGCCCCGGAACAGTTTTTTAACTACTGTTCCGGGACGGGATATTTTATGTTCCCGCGGTACCACCCGCATTGCATTTTTCTCTCCGGTTTTCCGGGGGAAAACGCCCACTCATTTATACTTAACGCGTATCACGGATCTGCCTACTTGATTTCCTGTTCGGATCTCATGTTCAGCAGACCGGCTCCGGAATGTTCCCCATTGTATGTTTCCTCCATGCTGATGCTCTCAGTCGGTGACATCGGCTTCCTGTCAGATTCCGCATACGGAGTTTCCTTCACTGCCTTTTTCATACTGTGCATTATAGCACAGCAGTTTTGCATTTGTAAACACCTGATTTTTACGGATTTTATATAAATTCTAATGCATTTTTTCGTGAATTTTATCTATACAAAATTATTTTTTCGCGTGTTTATAAAATTGCGCAGAAATTCCGTTTTATTGGTATTTCGCACACAATTTACAGTTTTTTGATTCTCTCCACTGCCTCTACTGTATTCTCATACGTACCGAATGCAGTCAGACGGAAGTAGCCTTCTCCGCTCGGGCCAAAGCCTGATCCTGGTGTTCCGACTACGTTTGCGTCTGCAAGCAGGTGATCAAAGAACTCCCAGGAAGTCATATTTCCCGGTGTTTTCAGCCAGATATACGGAGCGTTGACGCCGCCGGATACGGTGTAGCCTGCGCCCTTTAATCCGTCGTAGATGACTTTTGCGTTCTTCATGTAGTAAGCAACCTGCTCTTTTAACTGTGCTTTTCCTTCCGGAGAGTAAACAGCCTCGCCGGCTCTCTGGATGATGTACGGAGCTCCGTTGTATTTCGTTCCGTGACGGCGTGCCCACAGGCTGTGCAGAGTCACATCGCCGGATTTGATGTCTTTCGGGATAACGGTGAATCCAAGACGCATACCGGTAAAGCCTGCGTTCTTGGAGAAGCTGCGCATTTCGATGGCACATGTTCTTGCACCCTCGCACTCATAGATGGAATGCGGAATGTCTTTTTCTGAGATATATGCCTCGTATGCAGCATCATACAGGATGATGGCTCCTACTTTATTTGCATAATCAACCCATTTCTGCAGCTCGGCTTTGGAAACCATAGCGCCGGTCGGGTTGTTCGGGAAGCACAGATAAATCAGATCTGGGGTTTCTTTCGGGAGCTCCGGGGTGAAGTTGTTTTCTGCGGTACACGGCATGTAAATCACATTCGTGAAACGCTCGGTTGCTGCGTCGTAGTCACCGGCACGGCCTGCCATTACGTTGGAGTCTACATAAACCGGATAAACCGGGTCGCATACAGCGATCTTGTTGTCCAGGCTGAAGATCTCCTGAATGTTGCTGCAGTCGCATTTTGCGCCGTCCGATACAAAAATTTCATCAGAGGAGATATCGCATCCTCTGTCCTGATAATCATTTTTTGCGATGGTATCGCGAAGGAAAGCATATCCAAGATCTGGTGCATATCCGTGGAAGGTCTCTGCGTGTCCCATCTCATCCACTGCTCCGTGCAGCTTTTCAATGATCGCCGGTGCGATCGGCTGGGTTACGTCGCCGATTCCAAGACGGATGATTTTCGCGTCCGGATTTGCCTCGGTGTAAGCTGCAACTTTTTTTGCAATGGTGGAAAACAGATAGCTTCCCGGCAATTTCAGATAATTGTCATTGATTTTGAACATTATTATGTCGCTCCTTTTCACTTTTTCTTACTCTGTCAAAAGCGTCAGCACCATCTGTGCCGTTTCAACCAGATTGGTGCCGCTGTCCATGCTGCATTTCTGCATGTAGCGATGGGCCTCCGACTCGGTCATGTGATTTCGTTCGATCAGAAGGCTTTTTGCACGATCGATGATGTGCTGTTCCTCGGTGCTGCGCACCTTGGGCTTTGCCCGCTCTTTCTTTCTACGCCGTGCCGCACTCTGCAGCATCATCTCCAGTGTATTGACCAGCTCGTACACGGAAAGCGGCATCGTAACCGCCATGATTCCGGTTCCCTCCACCGCACTTAATGCGCGGCTCGATGCAATCAGAAGCATCTGGAAGCCGGACGGCATACACTCATTCAGATCCGTAAAAAACATATCCGGGAGCTTGTAGCCGCAGATGACGATACCGCCGTTTAAGTTGTTCATCTCTCCGAGCGCCGCTGCCGCTGTCGAACAGACAGCATCGATTTCATATCCTCTTTTTGCCAGAATATCCCGGATGCGCTTTCCATCTTCTATTTTGGGAAGTACTATCACTATGCTGCTCATGCATTTTCAGGCCCCTTCGTCGTCTAAATACGGTACAGATATTTCTCGGTCTCCCAGTCGGATACCTGGCGGAGATACTCATGCCACTCTTCTTCTTTGGCATTGATATATCCATCCACAAATTCCTGGCCGAGTACCTGACACAGAAAATCGTCTTTTTTTAACTCTGCGACCGCTTCTCCAAGGCTTCCCGGGAGAAGGGTGATCTGCATCGCGTTTCGTTCTTCTTCTGTCAGATCGGAAATATTGCGGTCCACCGGGGACGGCGGAACGATTTTCTGTTTGATACCGTCAAGTCCTGCTGCCATGCAGACAGCAAGTGCCAGGTACGGATTGGCTGCCGAATCCGGGCATCGAAGCTCAATGGCCATGATACCGTCTCCCGTCAGCGGAATGCGGATCAGCGGGCTTCTGTTCTTTGCAGACCATGCCACGTAGATCGGTGCACCGTATCCCGGTGTCAGACGTTTGTAGGAATTTACAAGCGGGTTGGTAATCGCTGCGATTCCGCTGATGTGTTTCATCAGTCCGCCCATAAAGTAATATGCCTCTTTGCTGAGCCCGTATTCATCGGATTTGTCGGCAAACACATCTTTTCCCTCCTGAAACAGGGAGAAGGAAAGATGAAGACCCGATCCGTGAACTCCGGTTTTTGGTTTTGGCATAAAGGTTGCGTGAAGGCCATGACGTTTTGCAATCGTACGGATAGCAAATTTGGCAGTCATCAGCTGATCTGCCGTCCGAAGTGCTGCAGCCGGACAGAAATCCAGTTCGTGCTGGCCTGCCGCTACCTCGTGGAAGGAAGACTCAACGTCGATTCCCATTTCTTCGAGGGTCAGCACCATATCGCGCCGCGCGTTTTCTCCCAGGTCCAGCGGTCCCAGATCCAGATAACCGCCTTTGTCGTGCGTTACACTCGTTGCTCCGCCGTCCTCATCGGTGTGGAACAGGAAAAATTCACACTCCGGTGAGATTTCAAACTCATAGCCCATCGCTTTCGCTTCGAAAATTACCTTCTGAAGGATGGTTCGGGAACTCTTTGCATAAAGATTCCCCTCTCTATCATACACATCACAGATCAATCTTGCAACCTTTCCTTGCTGCGGACGCCACGGAAGTATTGCAAAGGTGTCGAGATCCGGGTGCAGAAACATGTCTGCTTCCTCGATGGTGACAAATCCTTCGAACGAAGAGCCATCGAAAACGCACTGATTATTCAGGGCTTTTTCCAGCTGTCCGGCGGTGATGGCCATATTTTTCATCATTCCAAACATATCGGTAAACTGCAGGCGGATAAATTCAACATCTTCTTCCTCCGCCATCTGAAGGATCACTTCCTTCGTATACTTTGCCATATCGATTCTCTCCTTTATCAAAGACGATTCTAAACGAAAAGGGTGCTTTCACGCGGCAGGGCAGAAAGACACCTTGCGTAAAAACACCCTTGTTTTGGGCATATTATAGCAGTTTTTCGTGTGTTTTGTCAAGAAAAACTTAGAGATTCGTGTATCCCATCAGGGATTCATCGACTGTCTTTGCTGCCTCGCGTCCCTCACGGATCGCCCATACGACCAGGGACTGGCCGCGGTGCATATCGCCTGCGGTGAAGACATTTTCTTTTGTTGTCTGGTATTTTCCGTCATCTGTCTTCACGTTGGTGCGCTGGTTGACTTCCACTTTAAATGCATCGGTCACATATTTCTGGGATCCTAAAAAGCCTGCTGCAATAAGAACGAGATCTGCCGGGAGAATCTCTTCGGTTCCCTCAACCGGAACCATCATCATGCGGTCGGATTTCTCATCTTTTTTCGGTGTCAGTTTTACGGTCTTGATCTGGCAGACTTCACCTTTTTTGTTTTTGATAAATTCCGTTACGGTTGTCTGGTAAATCCGCGGATCATGGCCGAATACGGCGATTGCCTCTTCCTGGCCGTAATCCGTCTTGCAGATCTTCGGCCACTCCGGCCACGGATTGTTCTCGGCACGCTGATCCGGTGCTTTCGGCATCATCTCAAGCTGTGTCACAGATTTGGCACCGAGACGGATGGAAGTTCCGACACAGTCATTACCGGTGTCGCCGCCTCCGATGACAACAACGTGTTTGCCCTTTGCATCGATGTAGGCATGATCCTCAAACTTGGAATCCAGAAGACTCTTCGTTACGGAAGTCAGGAAATCGACAGCAAAGTAGATGCCCTTTGCATCTCTTCCCTCTGCCTTGATATCTCTTGGATTTGCCGCACCGCAGCAGAGCAGGACACGGTCAAATTCTTTTAAGAGTTTGTCAGCTTTTACATCTTTTCCGATATCAGCATTCGTCACAAACTCAATGCCCTCGGCCTTCATCAGATCCACACGGCGGTCGATGACGCTCTTATCGAGTTTCATGTTCGGAATACCGTAGCGCAAAAGTCCGCCCACGCGGTCGCGGCGTTCAAAGACCGTAACAGAATGGCCGCGGCGGTTGAGCTGCATCGCTGCTGCAAGGCCGGAAGGACCGCTTCCTACAACGGCAACGCGTTTTCCGGTGCGCACTTTCGGCGGGTGCGGCGTAATCAGGCCGGTTGCCCATGCGTTTTCGATGATCGCGCGTTCATTTTCCTTCGTGCAGACCGGGTCTCCGTTTACGTTGCATGTACAGGCTGCTTCGCAGAGTGCCGGGCAGACGCGGGAGGTAAATTCCGGAAAACAGTTTGTCTTGGTGAGGCGGCGGTATGCCTGCTCATAGTTTCCAAGATACACAAGGTCATTCCACTCCGGAACGAGGTTCTGCAGCGGACAGCCGGAGGCCATTCCCGCAATCATGGTTCCCGCCTGGCAGAACGGTACACCGCATGCCATACAGCGGGCAGCCTGCATCTGCTGCTCCTTTTTCGGGAGCTGCAGATGAAATTCCTTAAAGTTTTTGATACGCTCAAGCGGGGCAACGGTGTTTCCCGTCTTGCGCTGATATTCCATAAATCCAGTTGGCTTACCCATAATTCTTCTTCCTCCTACTTACGCATGCTTTCGTAAAATGCTTCAATCTGTGCCTGTTCGCTGCTAAGACCCTTGTCTTCCATCTGGGCACTCAGCATCATCATGCGCTTATAGTCATTCGGAATGATCTTCTTGAATTTCGGCAGATATTCGTCAAAGTGTGTGAGAATTTCTTTACCTTTTTCAGAGCCGGTGTGTGTGACGTGTTTTTCAATCATGTTTTTCAGCTCTGCAATATCGTATTTGCTTTCTACCAGTTCAATCGAAATCATTTCCTTGTTCAAATTGCGGTACAGGTTGCTCTTTTCATCCAGGACATAAGCGATACCGCCGCTCATGCCGGCTGCAAAGTTCTTTCCGGTTGCGCCGAGGACAACGACACGGCCGCCGGTCATATACTCGCATCCATGCTCACCGACACCCTCGACAACGGCGTAAGCACCGGAGTTTCTGACACAGAAACGCTCTCCTGCGATACCGTTGATGTACGCCTCACCGCTCGTTGCGCCGTAGAGGGCAACGTTTCCGACGATGATGTTTTCTTCCGGTTTATACTTTCTTGCTTTCGGCGGGTAGACAACCAGTTTTCCGCCGGAGAGGCCTTTTCCGAAGTAATCGTTCGAATCGCCCTCAAGTTCCAGGGTCAGTCCTTTTGGAATAAATGCTCCGAAGCTCTGTCCGCCGGCACCCTTGCACTGTACGGTGTACGTATCCGGCTCCAGAGAGGTGCCGAATTTTCTGGTGATCTCGGCACCAAGAATCGTTCCCACGGTACGATCGGTGTTGGTGATCTCGACTTTGACGGTCTTCTTCTCTTTCTTATCCATTGCCGGACCGAATTTCTTTAAGAGTACCTTCTCATCCAGGGTTGCGCCAAGTTTGAAGTCGTAAACATCTTTCGGATCGAACGTTACCTTCTCGCCTGCTTTTGCAAACGGATTGTTCAGGATCTGGCTTAAGTCTACGCGGTCTGCGTGCTCGTTTGTCACTTTATCATTTCTCTTTAAGAGGTCGGAACGGCCGACCATCTCGTCAACGGTGCGGAAGCCAAGTTTTGCCATGTATTCCCGCATCTCTTCTGCGATGAAGCGCATGAAGTTGATGACGTACTCCGGTTTGCCGCGGAAACGTTTGCGCAGCTCCGGGTTCTGGGTTGCAATACCCATCGGGCAGGTATCGAGGTTGCAGACACGCATCATAACGCATCCCATCGTTACAAGCGGTGCGGTCGCAAAACCGAATTCCTCGGCGCCAAGGAGTGCTGCAATCACAACGTCACGGCCGCTCATCAGCTTACCATCGGTCTCGATCATGACACGGTTGCGGAGGCCGTTTTTGATCAGCGTCTGATGGGTCTCGGCAAGGCCTAACTCCCATGGAAGTCCTGCATTGTGGATGGAACTTCTCGGTGCTGCTCCCGTTCCTCCATCATATCCGGAAATCAGGATAACCTGTGCTCCGGCTTTTGCAACACCGGCTGCGACAGTACCAACACCTGCTTCGGATACCAGTTTAACGGAGATTCTTGCATTCACATTCGAATTTTTCAGGTCATAAATCAGCTGTGCAAGGTCCTCGATGGAGTAGATGTCGTGGTGCGGCGGCGGGGAAATCAGGGATACACCCGGTGTGGAGTGACGTGTTTTTGCAATCCACGGGTAAACCTTTCCGGCCGGTAAGTGGCCGCCCTCGCCCGGTTTTGCACCCTGGGCCATCTTGATCTGGATCTCTTTTGCACTGACAAGGTATTTGCTGGTAACGCCGAATCTTCCCGATGCTACCTGTTTGATCGCGGAGCATCTCTCCGGGGATTCGAGACGGTCATCACTCTCACCGCCCTCACCAGTGTTGGATTTTCCATGCAGACGGTTCATGGCAATTGCCAGTGTCTCATGTGCCTCCTGGGAAATAGAACCGTAGGACATCGCACCTGTTTTGAATCGTTTTACGATAGAATCTACGCTCTCAACTTCTTCGAGCGGAACGCCCTGTTCCGGATAATCGAAGTCCATCAGGCTCCGCAGATAGCCGCTCTCCTCGCTGTCGACCATTGCTGTGTACTCTTTGAACATCTTGTAGTCGCCGCGTCTTGTGGACTCCTGCAGTGTATGAATGGTGCGCGGATTGTAGCGGTGCTCCTCGCCCTGGCTTCTCGATTTATGACGGCCGATACTGTCCAGTGTCAGATCGGTAGACAGCTCCAGCGGATCGAATGCCTGGGAATGACGCTCATCGACATCTTTTGCAATGTCTTCCAGGGTAATACCGCCGACACGGCTGACCGTACCGGTGAAGTATTTGTCGATGACATCTGCTGAGATACCGATGGCCTCGAAGATCTGGGAACCCTGATACGACTGGATCGTGGAGATACCCATCTTCGCTGCGATTTTTACGATACCAGAGATGACCGCGTGGTTGTAATCTTCAACGGCTGCGTAGTAATCTTTCTTGATCATGCCCTCTTCGATCAGCTCATGGATCGTGTCGAGTGCCAGATACGGGTTGATTGCGCAGGCACCGTAGCCGAGCAGTGTTGCGAAATGGTGCACCTCGCGCGGCTCGCCGGACTCCAGAATAATCGCAAGAGAAGTTCTCTTTTTCGTTTTTACCAGATGCTGATGAACCGCAGATACAGCCAGGAGGGATGGAATCGCCACATGGTTCTCATCGACGCCGCGGTCAGAGAGAATCAGGATGTTGGCTCCTGCCCGGTGTGCACGGTCAACCTCGACGAAAAGGCGGTCCATCGCACGGTCAAGCGGTGCGCTCTTGTAGTAGGTGATCGGAACGGTCACTGCCTTGAAGCCTTCGACTTTCATGTTCTTGATCTTCAGCATATCGGTATTGGTCAGGATCGGATTGTTGATCTTTAATACCTGGCAGTTCTTCGGCTCCTCCTCAAGCAGGTTTCCGTCACGTCCGACGTAAACGCTTGTGGAAGTTACGATCTCCTCACGGATGCAGTCGATCGGCGGGTTCGTTACCTGTGCGAAGAGCTGTTTGAAATAGTTGAACAGCGGCTGATGCTCATGGGAGAGAACGGCAAGCGGGGTATCGATACCCATCGAAGCGGTTGCCTCGACACCGTTTAATGCCATCTTTCCGATGGAGGAACGGTACTCCTCGTAGGTGTAGCCGAACGCTTTCTGCAGGCGCATCCGCTCTTCTTTCGTGTACTCTTCGACCGGCAGATTCGGGATTTTGATATTCTTTAACTGTACCAGATAACTGTCGAGCCATTCGCCGTACGGCTGTTTCTTTGCGTAATATTCTTTGACTTCCTCATCGTTTAAGACTTTTCCCTGTACGGTGTTGACGAGAAGCATCTTGCCCGGATGGAGACGCTCTTTTAAGACGATTTTTTCTTCCGGAACTTCCAGAACACCGACCTCAGAGGAGAGGATCAGAAATCCATCGTTAGTGATGTAGTAACGGGAAGGACGAAGACCGTTGCGGTCGAGCACTGCTCCCATCACATCTCCGTCGGAGAACAGGATCGATGCCGGTCCGTCCCACGGCTCCATCATCGTTGCATAATACTGATAGAAATCACGTTTCTCCTGGGAAATCGTATCGTTGTTTGCCCACGGCTCCGGGATCGTGATCATGACAGCCAGCGGAAGATCCATACCGCTCATGGTCAGGAACTCGAGTGTGTTGTCGAGCATTGCAGAGTCAGAACCCTGGGTGTTGACAACCGGCAGAACCTTGTGCAGTTCATCCTGCAGCATCGGGGAGGACATCGTCTCCTCACGGGCCAGCATCTTGTCGGCGTTTCCGCGGATGGTGTTGATCTCGCCGTTGTGTACGATGAAACGGTTCGGATGGGCTCTCTCCCAGCTTGGGTTCGTGTTCGTGCTGAACCGGGAATGCACCATGGCGATTGCAGATTCATAATCGACATCCTGCAGATCGCGGAAGAAGGTGCGGAGCTGTCCTACGAGGAACATACCTTTGTATACGATGGTACGGCTGGAAAGGGATGGCACGTAGGTGTTGTCGTTGCTCTGTTCGAAAACACGGCGTACGACGTACAGACGACGGTCGAAAGCGATTCCCTTTTCCACATCCTCCGGTTTTTTGATGAATGCCTGCATGATGTAAGGCATACACTCTCTTGCCTTATGGCCGAGAACTTCCGGAACGGTCGGCACGGTTCTCCATCCAAGGAGTTCCAGTCCCTCTTTTTCCACGATGATCTCAAACATCTTTTTTGCCTGGTTCCGTTTCAGCTCATTTTGTGGGAAGAAGAATACGCCGACGCCGTATTCCCGTTCTCCGCCTAATGAAAAACCGAGGGTCGAACAGGCTTTGGAAAAGAATTTGTGCGATATCTGCAACAAGATTCCTACTCCGTCTCCTGTTTTACCCTCGGCGTCTTTGCCGGCTCTATGCTCAAGATTTTCTACGATTTTTAATGCGTTTTCTACGGTCGCATGGGATTTTTCACCTTTGATATTCACGACGGCTCCGATACCGCAGTTGTCGTGTTCAAAGGAAGAACGGTATAGCCCTTCTTCTCCCATGACACGCTCTTTGCTCTGTGTCATACGGCTTCCCTTCCTTTACTTTCCTTATTTTCGGTTATCCTTTGTCTTTTCTGAAAAGAATGGAGGGGAATCTTTTGTTCCCCGCCGTTCTTTCTGGATTGCCCTTACTATACTCTATTTTTTTCGTCCTGTAAAGAGCAAATTTAATTTTTATATAATTTTTTATATTTTTTCTTAACTTTCTTAGGTTATTACTGCATTTTACCTAATTTTTCATACCATTTATCGATTATTTTGCCGCATGGTACTCGGCTGCTGCTGCGATCAGGCCGCGGAACAGCGGATGCGGACGGTTCGGACGGGATTTGAACTCCGGATGTGCCTGCGTTGCGATGTAGAACGGATGATCTGAAATCTCTACCATCTCAACGATTCTTCCGTCCGGAGAAACACCGGAGAGAACCATGCCGTTTTCGGTCAGTGCTTTCCGGAAATCGTTGTTTACTTCATAGCGGTGGCGGTGACGCTCGGAAATCTCTTTCTCACCGTACAGCTCCTGTGCTTTCGATCCGTCTGCCAGGACGCATGGATATGCGCCGAGACGTAACGTACCGCCGATATCCTCGATTCCATCCTGATCCGGCATCAGTGCGATCACCGGGTGCATGGTGTTCGGGTTCATCTCGATGCTGTGTGCGTCGTGGTAACCGAGAACGTTTCTTGCATATTCAACAATCGTCAGCTGCATGCCGAGGCAGAGGCCGAGGAACGGAATCTTGTTCTCTCTTGCATATCGAATCGCTGTGATCATGCCTTCGATACCGCGGTTTCCGAATCCGCCCGGTACCAGAACACCGTCCACATCGCTCAGATACTCTGCCACGTTCTCCTCGGTTACCAGCTCGGAATCCACCCATTTCAGGTGTACGTTTGCATGGCTTGCAATTCCGCCGTGTTTTAATGCCTCAACAACGCTCAGGTATGCATCATGCAGCTGGGTATACTTTCCGACGAGCGCAATCGTCACCTCTTTGTTCGGATGGCGGAGTGCTTCTACCATATGGGTCCAGTCGGACAGATCCGGTTCCGGGCATGGAAGGTGAAGGCTCTCGCAGACAACCTGCGCCAGGTTCTCTTTCTCCATGGCAAGCGGAGCTTCATACAGATACTCCACGTCCAGGTTCTGCAGAACATGGCTTGACGGAACGTTGCAGAACAGAGCAATTTTATCTTTGATCTCGGTGGTCAGCGGATGCTCGGACCGACATACGATGACATCCGGCTGAATACCGATTCCCTGCAGCTCTTTTACGCTCGCCTGCGTCGGTTTTGTTTTCATTTCACCGGAAGCTTTCAGATATGGAATCAGGGTAACGTGGATCAGAATGGCGTTCTCGTGTCCGACGTCATGCTGGAACTGGCGGATTGCCTCCAAAAACGGCTGGCTCTCGATATCGCCGACGGTTCCGCCGACCTCAATGATGGCAATACGCTCCTCATCTACTTCTTTTCCGCGGTAGAAACGGCTCTTGATTTCGTTTGTAATGTGCGGAATGACCTGTACGGTGCCTCCGCCGAAATCACCGTGGCGTTCTTTCTGCAGAACAGACCAGTATACTTTTCCGGTCGTCACGTTGGAATTTTTATCCAGGCTCTCGTCGATGAAACGCTCGTAGTGGCCGAGATCGAGGTCTGTCTCTGTGCCGTCATCGGTAACGAAAACCTCGCCGTGCTGAATCGGGTTCATCGTACCCGGGTCAACGTTGATGTACGGGTCAAATTTCTGCATCGTCACTTTGTATCCTCGGGCTTTTAAAAGCCGTCCAAGGGACGCCGCCGTGATTCCCTTTCCAAGGCCGGAGACTACTCCGCCTGTCACAAAGACATATTTTACTGCCATATTGATTTCCTCCTGCTTTTCTCTTCTGATATTTTCTTTTCCGTCACAAGTTTCTCTAAAAGGAAATGTCGCCTGCCGGCGACATCTCTATGATGAAAGCCAGTTACTCCGCGCCTGCGTCGCTCCCGTAACTGCTGACAACATTCGTAATCCGGGCTATCGCCCTACTTACTCATGTCGTCTTGCCCGGCCAATATCTATGAATTCGCTCATGCAAGCATGGCTCATCCATAGCTGCTGTCCGGGGCTTTCATTCAAAATCAAAAACGATTATAACACATCTCGAATTTCCTGCAACTTTTTTTTACTATTTTTTATTATTTTCGACATTTTCCACGAAATCCTAAATTTCTGCACCATATTTTATACATATCACGATTTTCTTGACATCATCCACAAAAATGAGTATGATAATCAATGTTTTTAAAACATGCAGGTCTACAACTGAAAAAAGGAGAATACCTATGCAGCCATCGTCAAACAATTGTTATGATACCGGTCTCCGGGAGGAATGTGGTGTTTTCGGCATTTACGATCTGGATGGTGCCGACGTCAGTCCTTCGATCTACTATGGCCTTTCCGCCCTGCAGCACAGAGGACAGGAGTCCTGCGGAATTGCCGTCTCTGACACCAGCGGTCCAAAGGGCCATGTGAAATCCTACAAAGGCCTTGGCCTTGTCAACGAAGTTTTCAAAGAATCCAAATTAGAAGAGCTGTCCGGCAATATCGGCATCGGCCATGTCCGGTACTCTACCACCGGTTCCACTACCGTAGAGAATGCACAGCCGCTCGTTCTGAATTATCTGAAAGGCTCCCTTTCCCTTTCGCACAACGGAAATCTGGTCAACGCTATGGAACTGCGCGAGCAGATGGAAAACACCGGCGCAATTTTTCACACTTCGATTGACTCTGAAATCATCGCCTACGGCATTGCGCGGGAACGCGTTCATTCCAAAACGGTAGAAGAAGCGATTCTGCGCACGGTAAAAGAAATCCGCGGCGCCTATGCCCTTGTCATCATGAGCCCGAGAAAACTCATCGGCGTGCGCGACCCATATGGCTTAAAACCGCTCTGCATCGGAAAGCGGGACAACGCCTGGGTTCTCGCCTCGGAAAGCTGCGCCCTCACTTCGATCGGCGCCGAATTCGTCCGCGATGTCGCTCCGGGAGAAATTGTAACGTTTGACAAAACCGGAAATCTGAAATCCGAATTTATGCCGGTTGACGTAAAAAAAGCGCATTGTATTTTTGAATATATTTATTTTGCCCGCCTCGACAGCAAAATAGACAATATCAGTGTCTACGAGGCCAGAATCCGCGGCGGTGCAACTCTCGCAAAGACCTACCCGGTTGACGCAGACCTCGTCTGTGGTGTCCCGGACTCCGGACTTGCCTCCGCAAAGGGCTATTCCGAAGAATCCGGCATCCCGTTCGGTCTTGCGTTCCACAAAAACAGCTATGTCGGCCGTACCTTCATCAAGCCGACCCAGAAGGAACGGGAATCCAGCGTCAAAATCAAGCTGAGCGTTCTCGAATCTGTTGTAAAAGGAAAACGGATCGTGCTCGTCGACGACTCCATTGTCCGTGGAACAACGATTTCCAACCTGATCACGATGCTTCGCAAAGCCGGCGCGACCGAAGTCCATGTCCGTATCAGCTCTCCGCCGTTCCTGTATCCGTGCTATTTCGGCACCGATGTTCCTTCGAACAAACAGCTGATCGCAAGCTCTCACTCCACGGAGGAGATCCGCCAGCAGATCGGAGCCGACTCTCTTGGCTACATGCCGATCGAGGAACTCCAGAACATGGTCGGCGATCTGCCGATCTGCCGTGCATGCTTCGACAGCCATTACCCAATGGAAGTACCGAAACAGGATATCAGCGCTCTTCTCGAAAGCTGATTCTATTTCGTCCCCCTTACCGCGCAGACACTGCGTCAGGTAAGGGGGCTTTTTTGTTTCATGCATACTTTGACGTAATGTTTGCATACAATAGCATCAAAAACAAAGGATCTCTTCATGGATCTTACAGACATCATTTATTCCAACGATTACATCAACATTCTGATCCAGAATTACGTGGCACAGTCCGAGCGGTACCAGATGCTGTTTCCGGAATCAAGTGCTCTTCTTACGCTGAACCCGCAGTATTCCGTTCTCTTTCTCGAGCGGAGTCTGCTGCCGGAAAATCTCTTCGGCGCAGTTCCCTTTACCGGGCTTCCAAAACTTTTTACGCCGCTCTCCACGCTCTCACTGGAAGTCTCCGGGATTGTCCAGACGCAGAATCTCTACGGCGGCGGATATACAGGCAAAAATGTAATCTTCGGTTTTCTGGACACCGGCATTGATTACCGCCACCCCGCATTTCTGCATGCCAACGGACAGAGCCGGATTCTCGCCGTCTGGGATCAGACGGACTGGACGGGAACGCCGCCGGCGCAGTTTCCTTACGGCAGTCTCTATACCAAGTCCGATCTCGACGCGGCACTTGAAAGCGGCGATCCACTCTCCCTTGTTCCAGTCACCGATCCCGACGGGCACGGCACGTATGTCGCAGGCGTGGCCGGCGGTACTCCGGATGCCTCCGCCGGATTTCTCGGCGTCGCACCGGAGGCAGATTTTGCCGTTGTTAAATTAAAACCCGCCAAACAGAATCTGAAAGATTTTTATCTTGTGTCCTCCAATGCTCCCGTCTTCGAGGAAGATGACCTGCTCTCCGCCATGCACTTTCTGAATGAAACCGCAGCTGCGGAAGGAAAACCGCTCGTCCTCTGTCTGGCACTCGGGACGAATCAGGGCAGCCACTCCGGCACGCTCCCCGTTTCTCTGACCTTGGCGCGCTACGGCAACACGCCTGGTGTGATCCCCGTCTGCGCGACCGGCAACGAAGGAAATGCATCACACCATTATTATGGCTCTGTATCCGAAACTTACACCCCGAAAAATGTAGAGTTTCTCGTTTCTGAAGGAAACCGCGGTTTCACCCTGGAACTCTGGGGACAGGCTCCACAGCTTTTTTCTGTCGGTTTCCGCTCTCCCGGCGGCGAGACGATTCCGCGGATTCCCGTCTCTTTGAATCAGGAACAGCGGATCACCTTCGTTCTGGAGCGCACCGTGATCTACGTCAACTACGAAGTGGTCCAGGCCACGACCGGCAGCCAGCTCATTCTGATCCGCATGCTGGATCCGACCCCCGGTATCTGGACGCTTCAGGTTTACCGCGCTTTTCCATCGCCGCCGGATTTCCACATCTGGCTCCCGATCACCGGATTTTCCACCTCCGATGTGACATTTCTGGAACCGGATCCATACACGACACTGACGACACCTTCTGCCACGGTTCCTGTTCTTTCTCCCTCCACGTATCAGGCAGCAAACAACAGTTTTTCCCCGGAATCCGGCCGCGGCTTTACCCGGCTTGGTGAAATCAAGCCCGACTTTGCTGCTCCCGGCGTCTCCGTTACCGGACCGGGACCGGCCGGCTCCTATGTAAGCTTCAGCGGTTCGAGTGCGTCCGCCGCCATTACATCCGGCGCCGCTGCTCTTTTTCTGCAATGGGGCATCCAGCGCACTCCCGCCCGCTATTTCACGGCACAGGAGGTAAAAAACTACCTGATCCGCGGTGCAGACCGAACTGATACTATTACGTATCCGAGCAGAGAATGGGGATATGGCCGATTACAGTTATATCAAAGCTTCACAAGCCTTATGACAAACTGATTTTCCCGCTCACAGGTTTGCTTCTATGGTATATCCGTTTGTTGATGCAAACTTTTAATGTGCAACTGCCTTGTTTTTGATTGTTTTCCGTTGTATCATTACGTATTATCATTATATTTATAAAACTAAAAGGGGGATTCCTGACTATGAATTACGAACGCTTGAACGATCTTCGCCTTCTTGGACTTACGATTGCCTACTACCGAAGAGCAAAAGGAATGACGCAGGCCGAACTTGCCGAGGCGGTACATATCAGTCGTACCCATATGAGCAACATCGAAGCGCCAAATACAAAAACCTCTATTTCGTTGAATCTTCTATTCGATATCGCTGAGGCACTTGACATTCCGGTGAAAGAGCTTTTTGATTTTCAGGGACGCAGTCTGTAGGGTCTTTGAATTTTTCTCTTTAAGAGTAACCCCGCCCGGCAGTTTTTCATATCATGAATTGTAAGCAAAATGATTCCTTTGGAGGAACAAACATGAGTGATTTAGCTGCTACAAACTGTGGATGCGGATGTGACAACGGCTGTGGCTGCGATAATGGATGCGGTGTTTCCAACAACAACCTGTTCGGAAACAATGGCTGCAGTATTATCTGGATTCTGCTTCTCCTCTCCTGCTGCGGCGGATGTGGATGCGGAAACAATAACAATGGCTGCAATTCCGACTGCTGGCTCGTTCTGATTCTTCTGTTCTGCTGCGGCGGATGGAACAACAACGGCTGTGGATGCGGCAACAGCAATAACTGTGGATGCGGCTGCTGACCTTTTTTCAGTCCTCCCAGATGTTCGGGCAGAAAAAGCCCCGGGTGCGGATCAACCGCCCCGGGGCTTTTTTTCACCAGAATTCTCTTTCAGCGAAACCGTTTCGGTTTCCGTGCTTCTCTTTCCCGCTTTTCCATCTCTTCTCTTTTTTCTTTTTTTCTCATACATTCCAGATCTATTTCATAAAAGGCATTCCCTTCGAGTACCTGTTTTCTTTTTGCTGTTTCTTTTCCATCCATTTTCCGGCGGTCTCCTTTTTCTTTCTTCCTCTTATCATATGTTTTTTCCCGCCTTCTGTCATTTTTTCCGGCCTGGAACATAAGATAAAGAGAAATAAAAAGACAAATGCAGGAATGCTGCCAGGAAGGATCTTAATTTGAATCAGGAACAGGAACAAAATGTGGAACAGATGACACCGCTGGACCAGATGATCGCACAGGATCAGCTTCAGATGCTGAAGGCTGCCATTCCCTACGCCTCCTTCGGCCTGCAGCCCTCCCTTGCGATTTTGAGCAAATGGCTCGAGCTCCAGCGGACCATTCAGCTTTTTTCCCGTCCGGCCGACCTTTCCATGATGTCTGTTGATGCCCCGCACGTCTCTCCGCTTGAGATGCTGCAGGATATTTCCCGTTTTGCCGCCGGTCCGCAGCGGGATCTTCTCTCCCAGATGTTTCAGACCATGCAGATGGTCCAGATGCTTCAGAATATAAATCCCGGAAATGAGGAGGATCTGCTATGAGTTCGGATGATAAGCAAAACGACTGGTCGCAGGACCCCTCTCTTTCCGGAATTGACTTTGCCCGGCTTCAGGCACTGCAGCAGATGGCCTCTCAGAGCCGTGGAAAATCCCAGGCGGAAATGATGCCGTTTCTTCTCTCCCTGATGCAGGGAAATCAGGGCGGCGCACAGTTTTCCGCCTCCGAGGCGGACCTGATCATCTCTGCCATCAAAGCCGGAAAATCCAAACAGGAAGCGGCAAAAATTGACCAGATGGTACGCCTCTTCCGCTCCGCTGCTTCCGGGAAAAAACGCTGAAAAACTACAAACCAAAAAACGCTGCCGGTCTGGAATCCCAAACCGGTCAGCGTTTTTATTCTGTGCTTTTTCCTGCCTAGTTCTGCATGGAAAGCACGTTTTTATTTTTTACCAGGTAATCAATCAGAGAAACAACGGTCAGAATCAGTGCAACCCAGATCAGCACGGTATTCAGCACGGAAAGTGCCGGAATGTCGGCGATCAGAAGAATGATCATAATCATCTGGCTGATTGTTTTCGATTTTCCCCACCAGCTTGCTGCGATGACAATTCCATTGTCCGAAGCAACCAGGCGGAAACCGCTGATGATAAATTCTCTTGCGATGATAATAATAACCATCCACGCCGGAAGCTTGTCCAGCTCTACAAAGCAGATCAGTGCAGAGCATACCAGCAGCTTATCTGCCAGCGGATCCATAAACTTTCCGAAATCGGTAATCAGATTGTCACGTCTTGCAATGTAGCCGTCCAGCGTATCCGTGATGCTGGCAGCGGCAAAGATTACCAGTGCAATCCATTTGGACGCGCTTCCGCCCACGCCAGACAGCAGGAAGAACACGAAAAACGGAATCATAATTACCCGCAGAATCGTTAATTTGTTTGGTAAATTCATTGGCTTATCTCTCCTATCAGATCATATTCCAGAGCGCCGGTAATTTTCACTCTTACGAAATCGCCGGATACGAGTGTTTCCGGTGTATTGACAAATACATAGCCGTCTACACCCGGTGCGTCCGCCTGGCTTCTGCCCACATAGGCATCCTCATCCGCCACTTTGCCCTCGATCATAACAAGAAGCTCCTGGCCGATCCTGCGCTCGCCGAGTTCTGCAGAGATATCCTGCTGCAGCTCCATCAGTTCTGCCTGACGGTCCAGTTTTACCTCCTCGTCGATCTGATGCTCCATCGTAGCAGCCGGTGTTCCCTCCTCCGGAGAGTAGGTGAATACGCCGAGACGGTCGAACTCCATGTCGTTGATAAACTCGAGGAGTTCTTTGTGCTGCTCTTTTGTCTCTCCCGGGAATCCTGTGATCAGCGTGGTGCGCAGTGTGATATCCGGCATCTCGCTTCTCAGGAAATCAATTTTGTCGATCAGCTCCTGTTTGGATGTTCTGCGACCCATGCGGCGCAGGATCTCATCGTTGGCATGCTGAATCGGCAGATCCAGGTAGTGACAGACTTTCGGCTCTTCCTTTATCGTCTGAACGAGTTCCGGATAGATGTCCTCCGGATAGCAGTACAGAATCCGGATCCAGTAGAGCTCCTGAATTTTGCAGAGCTCTTTTAACAGAAGGTGGAGAGACGGCTTTCCGTACAGATCGATACCATAAATGGTTGTCTCCTGCGCAACGAGAACGAGCTCTTTGACACCCTGTTCTGCCATCGTCTTCGCTTCTGCTATCAGTTCCTCCATCGGAACGGATCGGTACGGTCCGCGCAGCTTCGGAATGATGCAGTAGGTACAGTGCTTGTCACAGCCCTCTGCAATTTTCAGATATTCGTAATGGCCGCCTGTCGTTACAACGCGCTGTGCGTCAATTTTCGGCAGTCCTTTCAGATCGGCATACTCCTGGAAGCGGTCGCCGCCGAGGACATCCTGAATGGCATCCAGGATTTTGTCATAGCTGTTCGTTCCAAGTACGGCGTCAACCTCCGGAATCTCCTCAATGATTTCATCGCGGTAGCGCTCTGCCATACAGCCCGTTACCAGAAGAACCTTACAGCTTCCCGCTGTACGGTACTTCGCCATTTCAAGAATATTTTGAATGCTTTCTTCTTTGGCGTCGTGGATAAAGCAGCATGTGTTTATCACGATAACCTCTGCATCTTCCTCGGAATCGGTGATCTCGAAACCATGCTCTACCAGAAGACCCAGCATATGCTCGGAATCTACCAGGTTTTTATCGCATCCAAGGGAAATAAACAGAATTTTCATATTATTCAATTACTGGCTCCTCTTTTGTTTCCTCTTCCGCTTCAACTTCAGATTCCGGAAGGATTGTAACCTCTCCTTTGTACATCTCCTCTACGGCGATGGAGAGCGGTTTCATGCCTTTTTTCACTTTTACAAGCGGTTCAGCTCCGCCAATGATCTGTCTTGCACGTTTGCTTGTTGCAAGTACCAGAGAGTAACGGCTGCTGACAACCGGTGCCTCGTCCAGATCCTGGCCCTCGTTAATAGTTGCAATCAGTTCCTGATAAGATGGATGAATCATAATAAATGCTCCTTTCTATTTTTCCAGACTTTTTTTCATCTGTTCGATAAAGTCTTTCTGGTTGCTGCTCATGAAATGCTGGCTCTGAATGGTCTCATGCATCTGTTTTACGCAGGTTTCGAGGTCGTCGTTGATCAGGACATAATCGTACTGGTCCATGCCCTGTGCTTCCTCTTTTGCACGCTCCATTCTGCCTTTGATAACTTCTTCTGTTTCCGTTCCGCGTCCCCGTAGGCGTCGTTCCAGCTCCTCGGCGGTCGGCGGTGTGATGAACACAAGAAGGGTGTCCGGACGTTTTTCCTTGACCTGAAGTGCTCCCTGGATTTCAATCTCAAGCAGAACATCTTTTCCGGCATCCAGCTGCTCCTCTACGTATGCCTTCGGCGTTCCGTAGGAATGTTTTACGTAACGCGCATACTCGAGGAAGGCATCCTCTTCTACCATGCGGTCAAACTCTTCTTCTGTACGGAAAAAGTACGATACGCCGTCTTCCTCGCCCGGACGCGGGTCTCTTGTGGTGACGGAGATGGACAGCGCATAGTTGTCGTACTCCTCCATCAGGCGTTTCATCAGTGTTCCTTTTCCTGCTCCGGAAAAACCGGATACTACAGTAAGTATTCCTCTACTCATTTTCAGATTCCCCTCGCTCTTTTTCTGTTTCCCAGCCGCCGTTGAATCTACGGCTGATCGTTTCCGGCTGCAAAGCCGAAAGGATGATAAATTCTTCTCCGGTGATGAGCACTGCTTTCGTGCGTCTTCCCTGCGTCGCATCGATGATGCGGTTGCTTTCCTTTGCACGCTGCACCATACGCTTGACGGGCGCCGCCTCGGGACTCACCACTGCTATTATTTTATCCGAATTTACGACATTGCCGAATCCGATGTTGATCAGTTTTGCCACAATCCGTCCTTTCCTGTACCTTCTGAAGTCTTTTTCAGAAAATACATCTACCCATACAGATTTATTATAATTCATTCAGAAAGCCTAGTCAAATCTTTTTTTCTGTATTATAATGAAAATACTAGAATTTCAAACAAAGGAGATATTTTCTATGGCTTTTGATGGAATTACCATTGCAAATATTGCACAGGAACTGAATCAGACCATCGTCGGCGGAAAGATCAACAAGATCGCACAGCCGGAAAACGACGAGCTGATGATTACAATAAAAAACAACCGTACCGTTTACCGTCTTCTCCTCTCGGCAAGTGCTTCGCTTCCGCTGATCTACCTGACGGACAACAATAAGCCCGGCCCGATGACCGCACCAAATTTCTGTATGCTGCTCCGCAAACACATCGGCAGCGCCCGCATTCTCTCCGTTACCCAGCCGGGACTCGAGCGTATTCTTATTTTTGAGCTCGAGCATTTGAATGAACTCGGCGATATCTGCCGCAAGAAGCTGATTGTGGAGATCATGGGAAAACACAGCAACCTGATCTTCTGTCAGGAGGACAATACGATCCTTGACAGTATCAAACATATTTCCGCCAACATGAGTTCTGTCCGTGAGGTTCTTCCGGGCCGCACCTGGTTCATTCCGCACACGCAGGATAAGAAAGATCCGCTCACGATCACAGAAGAAGAATTTTTCGATTTCGTCTGCACGAAACCGATGGCTGCCGCAAAGGCAATCTACACTTCCCTTACCGGCTTCAGCCCGCTGATGGCGGAGGAAGTCTGCTGCCGCGCCGGCATCGACGGCGGATTTGCGGTCAATGCACTCGAAGAAAATGCGAAGCTTCATCTGTTCCGCACCTTCTCTTATCTGATTGAGGATATCAAAAACGGCGCATTTACGCCGAACATCGTATACCAGGGCGATGAGCCGAAAGAATTTTCCGCACTGAAACTGACGCAGTATCAGGATTTGCGTGAGGAAACATACGATTCGATCTCCGGTGTGCTGGAAACGTACTATGCCATGAAAAACCGCATCACCCGCATCCGTCAGAAATCTTCCGATCTGCGCCGTGTCGTCAATACCGCACTCGAACGGAATGTCAAAAAATACGACCTGCAGCAGAAACAGTTAAAAGACACCGACAAGAGGGAAAAATACCGGATTTACGGTGAGCTTTTAAATACGTACGGCTACAGCTGCCAGCCGGGCGATACTTCGCTGAAAGCCGTCAATTACTATAACGGCGAGGAAATCACGATTCCGCTCGACGGAACGCTCTCTGCCGGCGAAAATGCGAAAAAATACTTCGACCGCTACGGAAAGCTGAAGCGGACCCGTGAGGCACTCGAGGAACTTCTTGTCGAGACGAAAGAGGAAATCGACCATCTCGAATCCATCAGCACGGCGCTTGATATTGCGCTCGATGAGGCGGATCTGGTGCAGTTAAAAGAAGAGCTGATCGAGTACGGCTACATCCGCCGCAAGGGACCGACAGGGAAAAAGCAGAAAATCACCTCCCATCCGTTCCACTACCGCTCTTCCGAGGGCTTTGACATTTATGTCGGCAAGAACAACTTCCAGAACGAGGAACTTTCGTTTAAATTCGCCTCCGGCAACGACTGGTGGTTCCACGCGAAAGGCCAGCCGGGCAGCCATGTCATCGTAAAGACGAACGGTAAAGAGCTGCCGGATTCCGTCTACGAAGAGGCCGCTGCTCTCGCCGCCTATTACTCGAAAGGCAGACAGGCACCGAAGGTGGAAATCGACTACACCTTAAAGAAAAACCTGCGCAAACCAAACGGAAGCAAACCGGGCTTCGTTGTTTATTACACCAATTACTCCATGATGGCGGAGCCGAACATCCGCAATCTTCAGGAAGTACAGGACTAAATTCAGAATACAAAAGACTTTTCGCACATTCCTATCTGTTCCTCTTTGCGAAAAGTCTTTTTTTCGTAAAATTTAATACTTCCTTCATTTCTTTTTCGATGCTCTATGGTATACTTCTTAATATGGAAAAAGATTCCAGACGTGATCTTTTTCAAACAAACCACAGTGAGGCTGTCTCTTCTTTATCAGAACAGCCGGAGAGGAATATAACTGTTATGAACAAAACAATTCCCGAAATCATTCACCGCCGTGTTCCAACGACGCGTTATGAGGCAGACCCTTCCGAAGGCCTTTCCGCCGAGCAGGTTGCCGAGTACCGCGAGAACGGCTGGACCAACCGCGCGGTGGAGCCTCCGTCCAAGACAACGGCCGAGATCGTAAAGAGCAATGTCTGTACGTATTTCAACCTGATTTTTCTGATTATTGCCATCTTTCTGATCCTTGCCGGTTCGTTCCGGGATCTTACGTTTCTGCCGGTCATCATCGCGAACACGCTGATCGGTATTGTACAGGAGATCAAGGCGAAAAAGACGCTGGAAAAGCTGTCTGTTTTAAACGCGCCGAAGGCTACTGCAATCCGTGACGGGGCTGAGATAACACTCGCCGCGGAGGATCTCGTACTCGATGATATTGTTGTATTTACCGCAGGAAAACAGATCTGCGCTGATGCCGTCGTGCTTGAAGGTGAGGTACAGGTCAACGAATCGCTGCTTACCGGTGAATCCGATGAGATTACCAAGCGCCCGGGCGACGAGCTGATGTCCGGAAGTTTTATCGTCTCCGGAAGCTGCAAGAGCCGTCTGACCCAGGTCGGTGAAGATTCCTACATTTCCCGTCTGACCCTCGAGGCAAAGGCCATGAAAGAGGGCGAACAGTCCGAGATGATCCGCTCCCTCAACAAGCTGGTAAAGGTTGTCGGCATTCTGATCATTCCGATCGGTCTTCTGCTCTTCGGCCAGCAGTTTTTCGTCTCCCACGAAACGTTCCGTGAGAGCATTACCTCGATGGTGGCCGCCGTGCTCGGCATGATCCCAGAAGGTCTTTACCTGCTTGCAAGCGTTGCCCTTGCCGTCAGCGTTATGCGGCTGGCTTCGCAGAAGGTTCTCGTGCATGATATGAAATGTATCGAGACGCTGGCTCGCGTCAACGTGCTCTGTGTCGATAAGACGGGAACCATCACCGAGACAACTATGAAAGTACATGATCTGATTCTGGTCGGCTCCAGTTCAGTCCCTGATACAGAATCCGGCGAAAATGCTCCCGCACCGCAGAAAGAAGAGCTTTCCCTCGCGGTCGGTGATTTCGCATCTGCCATGTCAAACGACAACATTACTATGGCGGCACTGAAAGAATATTTTAAAGACAACAACGGCAAAACTGCCGTTTCGATGACTTCGTTCTCCTCGGAATTCAAGTATTCCAGTGTGACATTTTCGGATGTCTCCTACGTGCTCGGTGCCCCGGAGTTCGTTCTCCGCGATGATTTTGCACGCTATCAGAGTGAAATTGAAGCGTATACCTCAAAGGGATTCCGTCTCCTCGTCTTCGGCACATCCGAAACTGTACCGGATGGAAAAGCACTCTCCGGCCGTGTCACGCCGCTTGGCTACGTGCTTCTCTCCAATCCGATCCGAAAAGAAGCACCGGAAACGTTCCGCTACTTCGAAGATCAGGGTGTCCATGTCAAGGTCATCTCCGGTGATACTCCGGTAACGGTATCTGAGGTTGCCCGCCAGGCAGGGATTGCGCACGCAGAGGATTATATTGATGCTTCCACTCTAAAGACACCAGAAGAGCTCGAAGAAGCAATCCTGAAATACACCGTGTTCGGCCGTGTCACACCAGACCAAAAACGCCAGTTTGTCCAGGCTTTAAAGAAAAACGGCAAGACCGTTGCGATGACCGGCGATGGTGTCAACGATGTGCTCGCATTAAAGGATGCCGACTGCTCCGTTGCGATGGCATCCGGAAGTGACGCTGCCGCACAGGCTGCACAGCTCGTTCTGCTGGACAACGACTTTTCGAAGATGCCTTCTGTCGTACTGGAAGGCCGCCGCGTTGTCAACAACCTGCAGCGCTCGGGAACGCTGTTCCTGGTAAAGAACATTTTCTCGTTCCTGCTGTCCATCTTCTCACTGATCTCGATGGTGACGTATCCGCTGGAGCCGTCCCAGATCTCGCTGATCAGTATGTTTACGATCGGTATTCCAGGCTTCCTGCTCTCGCTAATGCCGAACAAAAACCGGATCGAGGGCCACTTTATCACGAACATTCTGACACGGGCCCTGCCTGCGGCGCTGACCGACTTTTTGATGGTCGCAACACTCGTCGTCTTCGGCCAGGAATTTGCGGTCGGCTCGGAAGATATTTCGACCGCTGCCACCGTACTGCTCGCCATTGTCGGTTTTATGATTCTCTACCGGATCAGCAAGCCGCTCAACTGGATGCGCTGGACGATCCTGATCGGCTCGATTATTGCCTTCATTTTCTGCAGTACCTATCTGAACCAGCTGTTCGCCATTTCTGATATGTCCAGAAAATGTATCATGCTGCTGGTCGTATTCTCTGTCGCAACAGAGCCGGTTCTGCGATATTTGAGCATCCTCGTGGATTCCATTTCCTCTTTTTACCGGAAGCAGAAAATTTTCTTCCTGCGAAAACGGGAAGCGAGAAAAGCAAAATAAAACGTAAAACCAAACATCAGAAATGCCGTACAGCGTTGGAAATTTTTCCTCCGCCTGTACGGCATTTTTTGATTTACCAATCACAGTTTCTTACTTTCTCATCTCCGGATCTTCCGCGTAATGCGTCCGCTCGCCGCCGATGTATTTCGGTCTTGTCCGCGCGCAGACAACGTGCGCATCTCCGATCGTTTTCTGCGATACCCGGACCGGAACGGCTACTGCCTTCAGCTGCATGCCGATCAGCACATCACCGATATCAATACCTGCATGCGCCTGCACATGCTCTACGGTGACAGCGTCCTCCAATCCATAGTATGCCGCCATCGCAAACGATCCGCCGCCATGCAGCCACGGTACCGCGCAGACCGGCTCGTAACCGTATTTTTCTGCCGCCGCACGCTCCAGAACAACCGCGCGGTTCAGATGCTCACAGCACTGCGCCGCCAGATACAGCCCGTGCTCCTTCGTACACGCATACAGCGCCTCAAACACCGCCTGCCCGATCTCCTGGCTGGAATCCGTTCCGAGCTTACTGTTGTGAATTTCACTCGAAGAACATCCCACTACCAGAATCTGTCCCGGTTTCATCTGCGCCGTCGTAATCAGCTCCTCTGCGACGGCACGTACTTCCTGTCTGATTGTTTCAAGATCCATTTTGTATCCCTCCTTGCTAAACAGCAATATTTATGCAAAAGGAGACTGACTCTTTTTCCAAGAATCAGCCTCCTTTCTTCAGCTTACATAATTATTATTTCTGAACGATATTCACAATTCTTCCCGGTACGTAAATTTCTTTTACGATATTTCCGGTCAGTTTGTCTGCAACTGCCTCTTTTGCAGCGGCGATTGCGGTCTCTTTATCTGCATCTTTGGCGATTTTGATCGTTCCGCGCATTTTGCCGTTGATCTGAACAGCGATCTCGGCTACTGCCTCTACGGTCTTCTCCTCGTCAAACTCCGGCCATGCGGTCTGATACAGACGGCCTTCGTATCCAAGGTCTGCCCACAGTTCCTCGGTCATATGCGGTGCAACCGGATTCAGCAGGATCAGAAGGGTTTCGAACTCTTTTCTCGTTACTTTTCCGGCTTTGTAGAACTCGTTGACCAGGGTCATCATGGCTGCGATCGCTGTGTTGTATTTCAGGGACTCATAGTCGCTGGATAATTTCTTGATGGTCTGGTGCATTTTGGACTCCAGCTCTTTGGAGTAGGAATCTCCGTCTACCAAGCTGTCCTGCAGTTTCCATACACGCTCGAGGAAACGACGGCATCCTTTTACGCCTTCCTGAGACCAGGATGCACTTAAGTCGAAGGCACCGATGAACATCTCGTACGTACGCAGGGTATCTGCACCGAACTCAGCTACGATATCATCCGGGTTGACAACGTTTCCACGGGATTTACTCATCTTCTCGCCGTTCTCGCCGAGGATCATTCCGTGGGAAGTACGTTTCTGATACGGTTCCGGGCAGGTAACTACGCCCTGATCGTACAGGAATTTATGCCAGAAACGGGAATACAGAAGGTGAAGGGTGGTGTGCTCCATTCCTCCGTTGTACCAGTCAACCGGCAGCCAGTATTTCATAGCTTCTTTGCTTGCCAGAGCCTCTTTGTTCTTCGGATCGGTATAGCGGATGTAATACCAGGAAGAACCAGCCCACTGCGGCATGGTATCGGTCTCACGTTTTGCAGGTCCTCCGCAGCACGGGCAGGTGGTGTTGACCCAGTCTGTCATGGCAGCCAGCGGAGACTCGCCGTTATCGGTCGGCATGTAGCTCTCTACATCCGGCAGCTCCAGCGGAAGGGATTCTTCCGGAACCGGAACGTAACCGCATTTGTCGCAGTGTACGATCGGAATTGGCTCACCCCAGTAACGCTGACGGGAGAATACCCAGTCACGCAGCTTATAGTTTGTTTTTGCTTTTCCAACGTGGTTCTCTTCGAGCCACTCAAGAATTTTCTTTTTTGCTTCCGCAACGGAAAGTCCGTTCAGGAAACCGGAGTTGACAAGAGTTCCCTCTGCAACGTCGGTGTAAACTTCGTTCTGTACGTCGCCGCCTGCAACAACCTCGATGATCGGCATGTTGAATTTCTTTGCGAACTCCCAGTCACGCTCATCGTGTGCCGGTACTGCCATGATGGCGCCGGTGCCGTAGCTCATCAGTACATAGTCGGAAATCCAGATCGGGATCTCTTTTCCATTAACCGGGTTGACTGCGGAAAGTCCGTCGATCATGACACCGGTCTTGTCTTTTGCAAGCTCGGAACGCTCGAAATCGGATTTTCTGGCTGCCATCTCACGGTATGCGCAGACCTCATCCCAGTTCTTGATCTCATCTTTGTACTGGTCGATGTACGGATGCTCCGGGGAGAGTACCATGTACGTAACACCGAACAGGGTATCCGGGCGTGTGGTGTAGATAGTCAGCTTCTCCGGTTTATCTTTCAGGGAGAAATCAACCTCCGCTCCGTGGGAACGTCCGATCCAGTTTTTCTGGGAAGTTTTGACACGCTCAATATAGTCAACGCCGTCCAGACCGTCGATCAGCTTGTCTGCATACTCGGTAATCTTCAGCATCCACTCGCTCTTTACTTTGCGGACAACCGGGCTTCCGCAGCGCTCGCACACGCCGTTTACAACTTCCTCGTTTGCAAGACCTACCTTACAGGAAGTACACCAGTTGATCGGCATTTCTTTCTTGTAAGCAAGACCTGCTTTGAAGAGTTTGAGGAAAATCCACTGGGTCCAGTGATAGTACTCCGGATCGGTGGTGTTGATCTCTCTGTCCCAGTCAAAGGAATATCCAAGGGACTGAAGCTGATCTTTGAAGTGATGTACGTTGCTTTTGGTAACGATCTTCGGATGGATGTGGTTCTTGATCGCATAGTTCTCAGTCGGAAGACCAAATGCATCCCATCCCATCGGATACAGTACGTTGTAGCCCTGCATTCTGCGCTTTCTGGCTACGATATCCAGTGCGGTGTACGGACGCGGATGGCCTACGTGAAGTCCCTGTCCTGACGGATACGGGAACTCAACGAGTGCATAGTATTTTGGTTTTGTATAATCATCTGTGGCGGCAAAGGCTTTCTCGTCCTGCCAGATCTTCTGCCACTTTTTCTCAATGTTCTGTGGCTCATATCTTTTACTCATGGGTAACCTCCTGCATGTTCAAGTTCAAAGTTCTTTTTTCTCACACTGCCGCATAGGACAGCATGCACATTTGAACATATAGCTGTATTCTATCACTCTTTCCCTGTTTTTACAATTTATTTTTTCCTATATCCTCCGTTTTTCTTCAAAAACAGCAGAAAAATCCGGTTTCCGGGCGAATTCTGCTCCCGAAACCGGATTTTCTCTGTTTTATCACACTATTTTATAAAGCTTTATTCTTCTGCTTTTTCAACCTTCGAAGCTCTTGCCTCAATCTCTTTTGCCTGGATATCGGACGGAGCCTGCTCATATCTCGCAAACTCATAGGAGAAATCACCGCTTCCGCCTGTCATGGAGCGGAGTGTTGTGCCGTATCCGTAGATCTCAAGTTCCGGAACATCAGCCTCGATAATCGTATGGCCCTTGTGATCCGGGTTCATGCCGAGCACACGGCCGCGGCGTTTGTTGAGATCGCCCATGATATCGCCGGTGTATTTATCGTCTACAGTGATCTTCATCGAAACGATCGGCTCAAGGAGAACCGGGGATGCTTCCATAAAGCCTTTCTTGAACGCCTGGATCGCTGCGGTCTTGAATGCCATCTCGGAGGAGTCTACCGGATGATAAGAACCATCATACAGAACGGCTTTGACGCCGACTACCGGATAAGCAGCCAGAGGGCCTTTCTGTACGGCTTCCTGGATACCTTTTTCAACAGCCGGGAAGTAGTTCTTCGGAACGGCGCCGCCGACAACTTCCTGCTCGAAAACGTATGGTTTCTCGAGATCTCCGGAAGCGGAGAAGCGCATTTTTACATGACCGTACTGGCCGTGGCCGCCGGACTGTTTTTTGTATTTTGCTTCTACATCCGAATTTTTGCGGATCGTCTCGCGGAAGGCTACCTTCGGACGGGACAGCTCTACTTCTACTTTGTAGCGCTCCAGCAGCTTGCTGACGATAATATCGATGTGCTGGTCGCCCATGCCGTACAGCAATGTCTGATGGTTTGCAGAATCATTGACTGCCTTCATAGTCAGGTCTTCCTGCATCATCTTGGCAAATGCCTGGGAGATCTTATCTACATCGGCTTTGTTCTTCGGTTTATATCGTTTTGCGGTGTACGGAGTCGAAACATCCGGTTTTCCGTAGCGGACCTGATTGTTCTTTGTCGCAAGGGAATCGCCGGTTCTTGCATCGCCGAGTTTTGCGATGGCACCGATATCTCCTGCATGAAGCTCCGGTACTTCGATCGGCTTGGAGCCTTCGAGAACGTACAGCTTGCTCAGTTTTTCTTCGGATTCCTGATCTACATTATAGAGCACATCATCGCTTTTAATAACGCCGGAGCAAACCTTAATCATTGAATATTTTCCAAGGAACGGATCCACGATCGTCTTGAAAATGGTCGCGCTCTTCGGTTTCGCAAAGTCGTAATTTGCCTCGAAAATTTCGTTCGTATTGAGATTTATGCCGGCACACGGACGGGTGGACGGATCCGGGAAGTATCCGCAGATATCATCAAGAAGGTTCGATACGCCCTGCAGATTGACCGGGGAGCCCATGCATACCGGAACGATGGTGCCGTCTCCTACGTTCATGGCAAGCGCTGCGGAAATCTCTGCTACCGAGAACTCTTCTCCGCCAAAGTAGCGGTCCATAAACTCTTCACTTGTTTCTGCCACGGATTCCATCAGGGTTTCACGGTACTTCTCCAGATATTCTACGGAGTAATCCGGAATCGGGCATTCTTCTTTTTTATCTTTTTCGATATATCTGCGGCCTTTGTTCTTTACAATATTGATATATCCTACAAATTTACCGTTTTCACGCAGAGGCATATGAAGCGGTGCGATTCGTTTTCCGTACAGTTCGGTGAGCTGCTCAACGACTTCTCGGTAGCTGACATCGTCCTGATCCATTTCCGTTACGAAGATCATACGCGGAAGATTGTATTTCTCGCAGAGTTCCCATGCTTTCTGGGTTCCGACCTGCACGCCGGCCTTTCCGGATACCACGATTACAGCGGCATCTGCTGCGGAAGCGGCTTCCTGTGCTTCTCCTACGAAATCAAACATTCCAGGAGTATCCAGAACATTGATCTTATTTTTTCCCCATACGACCGGGACAAGCGTTGTGGAAATAGAGCATTTGCGCTTGATTTCTTCTTTGTCAAAATCGCTGACGGTATTTCCGTCTGTCACTTTTCCGAGACGGTTTGTCATACCGGAAAGATAAGCCATAGCTTCGGTCAGACTTGTCTTTCCGGAGCCGCTGTGCCCCAGCAGCACCACATTTCTGATTCGGTCAGTTCTAAAAACGTCCATATGTAATACCTCCCATGTAAGTAAATTTGCAGATTGCAAGGCCGCTCTTATTCGCCTTTCTGCTTTTTATCAAGATTCACGTCTTCCGTTCCTCTTATCATAGTCACTATTCTACTAAAGTTTTTGCTTTTTTGCAAGTATATTATTCATATTTCACAATATATTTCTGAATTTTTAAATTTTATATGTATTTTAGCTGGTTATTCTGCCTTTCTTCCGCTTTTCTGTCTGGCTTTTCTGTGGAATCTGCCGGATTTTGCAAAACAAGCAAAATTGCTGCCTTTCAAAAATGCTTTGTCACTTTAAAGCAAGAAATCTTTGACATTTGATTTCAGATGCTTTACAATGTCTTTTATACGATTTACCTACGAAAATTGTCAGAAAGGACTACTTGAATTATGTGTGATACATCCGAAAAAATCTGTATCGGCTTTATCGGCCTTGGCCTCATCGGCGGCTCCATTGCAAAAACCCTCAGAAAGGTTCACCCGGAGTATAAACTGATGGCCTACTGCCGCACCAAAGCGACGATCGAAGAGGCAATTCAGGAAGGCGTGATTGATATCGCGCTGGAAGAACGGGACGACCGCTTTGCCGACTGTGACTATATCTTCTTATGTGCTCCTGTCAGCACCAACATCTCCTATCTTCCGTTCGTGAAAGGCATCGCAAAACCGGGCTGTATCATCACAGACGTCGGAAGTGTAAAAGGAGAAATCCATCAGGCGGTTGAGACCCTCGGCATGACGCACCAGTTTATCGGCGGCCATCCGATGGCAGGCTCCGAAAAGACGGGATATTCCAGCGCCACCGATTACCTGCTGGAAAATGCTTACTATATGATTACACCCGGACCAGATGTTGAGATCGCGACAGTTTCCGCTTTCGTTGATCTTGTCCAGTCCTTAAAGGCGATCCCGATGGTTTTAACATACGAAGAGCACGACTACATCACCGCAGGTGTCAGTCATCTGCCGCATATCGTTGCCGCTACCCTGGTCAATGCACTCGCATCCCTGGACACACCGGAAGAGCAGATGAAAACCGTTGCTGCAGGCGGCTTCAAGGACATCACCCGCATCGCTTCCTCCTCCCCGGAGGTATGGCAGCAGATCTGTCTCTCAAACCAGAAGCAGCTCTCGAATGTGCTGGATTCCTATATCCGCCTTCTCGTCCAGGCAAAATACCTGGTTGACAACAAAAAAGGCCACGAGCTCTACAATATGTTTGAAAGTTCCCGCGAATACCGGAATTCCATGGAAGATTCTTCCTATGGACCGACAAAGAAAGAATACGTCGTTTACTGCGACCTGCTCGATGAAGCCGGCGGAATCGCAGCCGTTACAACAATTCTTGCCATCAACCAGATCAATATTAAAAATATCGGCATTACGCATAACCGCGAGTTCGAAGAGGGTGCTCTCCGCATTGAATTTTATGAAGAGCAGGCAGGCATTCTTGCCCGGAAGGTCTTAAAAGACCATGGCTATACCATTCATATCCGCAATTAAAAGCGCGTATATCTTGACAGGAGGAAGTTACGTTATGCAGTTCCAGAAAGCAGTACGTCCTCTGCGCGGAGAAATCTCCGTGCCGGGCGATAAATCCATTTCCCACCGCGCCGTCATGTTCGGTGCCATTTCAGAGGGAACCACAGAAGTCACAAACTTTTTACAGGGTGCCGACTGTCTCTCCACCATCTCCTGCTTCCGCAGTATGGGCATTGAGATCGAGAACACGCCGGAGCGCATTCTCGTTCATGGAAAAGGCCTGCACGGGCTTTCGGCTCCGTCCGCCGTTCTCGACTGCGGAAACAGCGGAACAACGGCACGCCTGATCTCCGGCATTCTTGCCGGCCAGAACTTTTCCAGTACACTGACCGGTGACGCTTCCATTCAGAAACGGCCGATGGGACGCATCATCAATCCGCTGACCCAGATGGGCGCTTCCATCCGCAGTATTCCGGAAAACGGCTGCGCGCCGCTTGCGATCAACGGCCATCCGCTCCACGCCATCTCCTATCTTTCGCCGGTCGCATCCGCACAGGTCAAATCGTGTGTCCTGCTTGCCGGACTGTATGCTGACGGAAAAACAAGCGTTACCGAACCGGCTCTTTCCAGAAACCATACGGAGCTGATGCTGAAATTCTTCGGCGCCGACGTTGCCTCCGAAGGGCTGACCGCATCGGTTCTGCCGGACCCGGATCTCCATGGAAATCTCGTCCGTGTGCCGGGAGATATTTCCTCCGCCGCCTACTTCATCGCCGCCGCGCTGATGGTTCCAGGCTCTGAGGTGCTCCTGAAAAATGTCGGCATCAACCCGACCCGCGACGGTATGCTCCGCGTCTGCCGCGCCATGGGTGCTGACATCACACTTCTGAATGAGCAGAACTCCGGCGGAGAACCGGTTGCAGACCTTCTCGTGCGCTATACGCCGTCTCTTTCCGGCACCGTCATCGAGGGCGAACTGATCCCGACCCTGATCGATGAAATCCCGATCATCGCGGTTCTTGCCGCCACAGCGAACGGTACAACCGTGATCCGGAATGCGGAGGAGCTGAAAGTCAAAGAATCGAACCGTCTTGATATCATGGTAAACGAACTCACCGCGATGGGTGTTTCCCTGGAAGGCACGGACGACGGCATGATCATTGAGGGCGGAAAACCGTTCCACGGCGCCCAAATCGACAGCCGCCTCGACCACCGCATTGCGATGTCGTTTGCAATCGCTTCGCTTGCCGCAGAGACACCGACGGAAATCCTGCGCGCCGGCTGTGTGGATATCTCGTATCCGACATTCTACCAGGATCTGGCACGGCTGCAGGCATAAAAAACGTTTAAACAAAAAATGGATTGTGAAGATCATTTCCTCACAATCCATTTTTTTGCTTTTACCCTGTTCTTCCGGCCGTCCCAACCGTTTCTCCCTGCCGTACCCGCGTTTCGATTCCAAGCCGCGAATAATTCCAGATCCGTTTTTCCGGCACTGCGCTTCCCTTCTGTGCCAGAACGATCACTGTCGAACCACCGAAGGCAAAATAGCCTTTCTCTTCGCCGCGCTGTACACGTCTCGCCGCTCCGGCATTTTCATTGACAATCTTTCCGACCATCATCGCGCCGACCTCCATCTGCAGCAGTGTGCCGAAATTTGCGGACTGCAGCAGCGTGTAGGTTCTCGTATTTTCTTTATAGATCGGGCAAAAATCATTCGCCGCCGGATTGACCGTGTGGAGCACACCCTCAATCCGCCGTTCCGTCGAACAGACGCCGTCATCCACAAAGAGATACCGGTGATAATCGTCCACGGAAAGCCGAAACAGAAATAACGTTCCGCCCTCATACCGTTTTGCCAGCTTCCGGTCGCGCAGAAGCTGTTCCAGCGTATATTCTGTGTTCTTGATCTCAAACTTCCCGTTCTCATGAATCGGATAAACCGTAAGCCGCGCATCACACGGGCTGATAAAATCCTGCGGCGCATTGGAAAACGGACGTGCATCCATTTTCAGCTTCCGCACAAAGAAATCATTGAACGAGATAAACTGCTTTGCGGTACATTCCTTCAGTGAAATATGATTTTTCTTTACAAACGGTGCAACCAGCGGCACCGATAAGCGGCTGTCCAGAAAGCAGCCTGCCGCACGAGATACAAATGACTGAACCAGCGGCTGCATCGCGGCTCTTCCGGCGGCATGGCTGTACATCATGTGCAGAAAACGGTCCTGCAGATCATTTTCCTCGCGGATCAGATCAAGCTTTGGATGATTTTTCCCCTGTTTTCGGTAAGGATAAGCGCAGAGTCTCAAATCGTTCTTCCTCCCTTCCAGATCAGAAGTCCGCGGAGCACAGCCACTCCAACGACCGCTACCAGCACAGCAAGCTCTTTATTCGTCGGCTTGCGGAAGCGGAAATCCGTGATAAACAAAACGCCGACCGCCAGCACCAGCAGATGCAGCCAGATCAGAAAGTATCCGCGGCAGAGCGGTGCAAAGACGAACAGCAGCGGCAAAGCTACTGACATCGAGGTAATCGGCAGTCCCTGGTAATATTTCCGGTTCTCCGAAGTTTCATTCTGACGCTTCTCTTCCATCACGTTAAAATATCCCAGACGGATCACGCCCGCAAGACCGTAGAAAATAAGAATCGGAATGCTGTAAAAATGTGTCATGCCAAGCTCATAGCAGAGCACGATCGGAAAGACGCCGAAACAAACCACATCGCAGAGCGAATCGATCTGAATGCCGAACCGCTTTTCATCTTCGGTCCTGTTTTTCTTCGTCCGCGCAATTTTTCCATCGAACATATCGCACAGTCCGGAAAAAGCAAGACAAAAAATCGCCCAGTTAAAGTGCCCCCGCGTTGCAAGAAAAATGCCGCTGATGGACGATGCAAAGCTGATATATGTTAATATTACGGTATAATCATAGAACCCTATCATATGTAGTTCCCCCTCTTTTTTCTCTTTTCGTATTCCCGATCGTAAGCTGTGCGACGATGGTAAAGACTGCACTCACCAGCAGTTCCCCGTAGTAGCCGAGCCCTCTGGAAAGCACCATTGCCGGAAGAAGCAGCGTGCTTCCAAAGACCGGCGGGAAAATTTTCAGGAACAGTGTCTCGCTGATTCCCATTCCTCCCGGAAGCGGCAGCATGTCAACCGATACGGAAATGACCGCCTGCAGCAGCACAATGGCAATAAAGGAAATGCCTGATAAATGGAAGGCGTGGTATACAAACCATGTTGCTGCAAATAAAGCAAACCTCTGTGCAAAGGTAATCGCAAGGACATTGACCAGCACCATTTTGTGGGTGCCAAGATACGCTGCCGTATTCTGGTAGACTTCCATGGAAGCTTCCAGTTTTTTCAGGCGGCTTTCTTTTCGTTTCATCAAATGCAGTTTTTCCACGATTTTCAGTCCCAAAACCAGAATTGTCCGCGCAAGCGCCGGATGAAAAACCAGAATAAGCATGGCTGTGACACAGAAGACATTCAGACCGATTCCCAGATAGAAAACCGGAAGGATTTCCGTCAGATACCGGTGCAGGAAGCCCTGTCCGAACAGAACAAGCCCAAGTCCCACCACGACCAGCACCGCTTTGTAGGTGATCGTGACGATCATCAGAATCACCGTTGATACCGGAAGAGATATTTTCTCCTTTTTCATATAGTAAAGCTGCATCGGCTGGCCGCCGCTTGCGGACGGTGTGATACAGCTGAAAAAGAATCCGACGGAAGAAAACAGAAAACATGTCCGCTTCTTCACCGGAATCTGGAAGGAATGCATCATGTACCAGATGATGATCGATTCTCCCCAGATAAAAAACACGACACAGAACAGTCCCGGCAACAGCCACCGCACATCTGCCCGCCGCATTGCTTCCATCATTGCGCCAAGGTCTTCGCCGTGGAAAACACCGTATATCGTCAACGCAAAAATCACAACGAGAAAAACGGTATTCACGATCATTTTTTTCTTACTCTGCACGGCGTTTCCACCTCCTTCGTTCCAATATCATGCCATACCATGTACCAAGATGCGTGCGTCCCGCGATCTGCCACGTCACTTCTGCCAGAAGCGCTCCGCCAATCACATCTGCAATCACATGCTGCTTTGTTGTCAGCGTAGAGACAAACACGGCAAGTGCCGCCCAGAAAGAGAACCGCTGATACCAGCGCGGAATCTCCCGTCTGCTGCGGACTGCGATATAGCAGAACCAGCTGTTCAGGCAGTGAATCGATGGGAACAAATTGTCCGCCGCATCCATCTGGTAGAGCAAGGCAAGCATCTGATTCCAGAATCCCTGTTCCGGGATCGACGGCCTTACGTTCGTTGTCGGCAGCAGCAGATAAAATGCCATACAGACAAGCCGCGCCAGAACATCTGCTGCAAAGAACCGCCAGACAAATTCTTTCTCTCTGCTTGCGGCAATCAGATAATTTACAATCCAGACCAGATAACAGCCAAAATAAATCACGATCGTCCACGGGATCACCGGGATCTGCTGGTCCAGCACCGTTTCTATATTGTAATGTTTCCACGAACTGGTAAACGGCCGCGTTCCAAAATAAGCGATAAAATTCGCTGTCAGCGTCAGAATTAGCGGCAGGATACCATAGTATGGAAACTTTCTTCTCTCGTCTCTCTTCAAAATCCGTCCTCCCTTGTCTCAAACACGTATCAGTATACGCAAAAACATTCCCTGACACAACCCAGTTCCGCTCGTTTTCAGAAACCTTAATAAAATCTTCTGTTTTTCGGCAGGGAAAAAGAAAGATTTAGAAGATTCGCAGAGAAAAAAACGACCATATAGGGCTTCACGGGTGTTCCTATATGGTCGTTTTCTTTCAGCATCGTATTTTTGTCATAAACGAATTTTTTATTCAATCATCATGGCATCGCCGAAGGAGAAAAAGCGGTATTTTTCTCTTACAGCCTCTTCATAAGCTGCCATAATATGCTCTTTTCCAGCCAGTGCCGATACCAGCATCACCAGTGTGGACTCCGGCAGATGGAAATTGGTGATCAGTCCGTCGATCATCTTGAAGCAGTAACCCGGATAGATAAAGATCTCGGTCCAGCCGCTTCCGGCTTTTAAAATGCCGTCCTCGCCGGTTGCCGACTCCAGAGTACGGCAGCTCGTTGTTCCGACTGCGATCACACGGCCGCCTGCTGCTTTCGTATCGTTGATCAGTTTTGCCTGATCTTCTTCTACCACATAGAACTCAGAGTGCATGTGATGCTGGGTGACATCCTCCACTTTCACCGGACGGAAGGTGCCAAGGCCGACATGCAGGGTTACATGGGCGATCTTTACACCGGCATCCTGTACCTGCTGCAGAAGCTCTTTTGTAAAGTGCAGTCCTGCGGTCGGAGCGGCTGCGCTTCCCTCGTGTTTCGCGTATACCGTCTGGTAGCGGTTCTTGTCCTGCAGTTTGTGTGTGATATACGGCGGCAGCGGCATCTCGCCAAGCTGGTCGAGGATCTCCTCGAAAATGCCGTCGTAATGGAACTGGATCAGACGGTTTCCCTCATCGACAATATCTACAACCTCTCCGGTCAGAATGCCGTCGCCGAAGGAGATCACCGTGCCGACCTTACATTTTTTGCCCGGTTTTACGAGGGTCTCCCAGATATCATTTTCTCTTCTTTTTAACAGAAGGATTTCGATTGCTGCATCGGTGCCGACTTTCGAACCGTAGAGACGCGCCGGAATTACTTTGGTATCGTTGATCACAAGGCAGTCGCCCGGTTTTAAGTATTTCAGAATATCACGGAAATGGCCATGCTCATATTCACCGGTTTCTTTATTCAGATGCATCAGGCGGGAGGCGCTGCGATCTTCGAGCGGATCCTGCGCAATCAGTTCTTTTGGCAGATCATAGTAAAAATCTGAAGTTTTCATTGGTTTCCTCCATTCTATTGCAAATCGGCACAAAAGGCCGATGTCAGGTAAAATACTGTGCTGCGCCCGTTCTTTCGGGCTCAACGAACCTTATTATACCATTGCATCCGCCTTCTGACAAGAAATTTAAAAACTCATTTCCTGGATTTTCACTTATTCAATAACCGCCATGCTTCCTACGCGGTCGCCGCTTCTGCTTTTCATTACGACAATCTTTCTCTCAATTCGCTCTTTCAGTTCCGGCACATGGGAGATAATTCCAACCATACAGTTTCCACCGGCCAGTCCCTCCAGTGCTTTCACAGCCTGATTCAGGGATTCCTCGTCAAGAGAGCCAAACCCTTCGTCCACAAACATCGCATCGAGCTGGATTCCGCCTGCGTGCGACTGAATCTCATCGGAAAGGCCAAGGGCCAGAGAGAGGGAGGCCTGAAATGATTCGCCGCCGGAGAGGGTACGCACGCTGCGCTCCGTTCCATTATAATGATCAATGACATTCAGATCCAGACCAGTTTTGACCTTCAGATTTTTTCCAGAGGCTTCCTGACGCTTCAATTCATACTGACCATCACTCATCGTCATGAAACGCAGGTTGGCTTTTCGCAGAATCTGGTCGAAATACGTCATTTGAACGTACGTTTCCAGTTCGATTTTCAATTTCTGACTCATGCCGCCGCACGCCGTATCCGAAAGCGCCCGCACCCATTTGTATTCTTCCTCCAATGCCTGCATCTGGTTCTGCTGATTCTGTACATTTTCGTACGTCTTACGGTTTGTATTTGCCGCATGATACTGTTCGTTGTATTTCTGTTCCAGCTGCTGTTTCTGTTCTGTCAGCTCCGCTATTTTTTCCTGCAGCTCTGTTTCGGAAGGAAGTGTCCGATCTGTCTCCTCATTTTCTTCCAGAGAGCGGATCGTCTCTAGTGCCGCGCGCACTTCGGTAAGCCGTTCTTTCACTGTTTCATATGCTTCTTTTGCTTTCTTCTGCGCCTGTTCCAGCTGCTCTTTTTTTGCACTCCATACGGAAATATTTGTTCGGAGCTGTGTTTCGTCTTTTCCTTCCAGCTTTTCTTTTTTTTCTCCGATCTTTTCCAGCAGCGCTTTTTCCGCCTCTTTTCCTTTCGCCTCCAGCAGTTCCTTCGCATGGATTGCTTTTTCCCGCTGCTCTGCCCGCTCAGTTTCTGCTGGAATCATCTGTTTCAGAGCTTTCCATTCGCTCTGTCTTTCCAGCATTCGTTCCTTATAGAGAATGATTCTGTTCTTTTTCTCTTCCAGACGCTTTTCACAGTAAGCTGCTGCCACAGCAGCTGGCTGTTCTTCCATGTCCACTTCCTCACAGATCGCTTTTTGTGCGTCTTCCATTTTCTGTTTCAGCTGATCCAGAAGTGTCTGCTTTTCTCCGCCCAGCCGTCCAAGCTCTGCCTGTTTTTCTGCCATCACCTGTTTCAGTTTTTCCCGCTGCTTCTGTTCCTGTTGCTGACGTTTCTCATATGCCGCATATTCTTCCCGTCGTGTTTTCTGACGCTTTTCTTCTGCCGCAAGCTGCTTTTCTGTTTCATCCGCAGCCTGTGCAAACTGCTCTTCCGAAAGCTGTGTCAGACGTTCCTGCTCTTTTTTGCATTCCTGATCTGCTGTTTCTGCCGGAGCAGCGGTTCCCCGGGCAATCCGCTGCGTCAGCTCTTCCCTTGCCGTTTCAGCCTGTCTTTTACAGTTTCCTGCCGCTTCGCTTAATGCCGCAGTCACTTCGTTCTGCTTCTGCAGTTTTTCTTTTTGCTGATCCAGTGTTTCTTTATCCGGCACATGTTCCGCCTTTCTCGCCAGCACTGGATGATGCACGGATCCGCAGACCGGACATGGGATTCCCTCTGTCAGATTTTCTGCCAGGATTCCCGCCTGCGCATCCAGAAACAGCTGTTCCAGTTCCTGACACGTTTCCCGCACATCATTTCTGATTTCCAGACTTTTTCGATACGCTTCCTGCTTTTCTTTCCATTCCTTCTGCGCTGCCGTCCATTTTCGCAGTAGCTGCGAAAATTCGGTCCGCGCCCGGCGATATTCTTCCTCCGCAAATGCAGCATCCTGTCTTTCTTTCAGAAATACCGTCGTTGCTTCCATCCGGGATGCCAGCTCGGTGTCCTGCTGTGTCAGGCCTTCCAGTTCTGCTGCCAGAAGCCCCGTCTTCTTCTCGGACTCCTGAACTTTTTCGCGGCATCCCCGGATTGCCATAATCTGCTCCTGCGCCCGCGTTTCATTCTGCTGTACCCTCGCCAAAACCGCATCCACGCCGGAAAGATCTTCTTCCCGTTTTCTTTTCTCAAGCAGCTGCGCTTTCGCCTGTTCCTGCTCTGCTTTCAGTCTGTCCTTCTCTTCCGCTGCCGTCTGCAGTTCTTTCTGCTTTTCCAAAAGCTCTGCCTGTTCCTGCTTCATCTTCTTCAGCAGTTCCAGGCTTTCCTGTTCTGCACGGATCTGCTCCTCCAGTTCTTTGCAGATGGAAGCCTCCCGTTCTGCCCGTTCGCTTTTCTGCTGTTTTTCCGCTTCCTCTGGAACCAGTCCCGCCAGTTTCTTTTCCTTCTGTGCTTTTTCCTCCCGCCGCTTCTGGCTCTCTTTTACCTTGCCGAGCAGCTGGGTTTTCTGCTCCATCTCTGTTTCCACCGCTTTCCGCTCCTGCTCAAGATCCGAAAGTCTTTTCTGATCCATCTCGATGCAACGTGCCAGCAGTTCCATCCCCCGCATCACCTGACCGTCGAAATTTGCCTTTTTCAACTGCGCAAATTCCTCTTTGAACACCGCATCCTCCGGGCAGACGATATTGTCGAGATACTGGAGAATACTCCTCCGCTTTTCACTATACGTATTGCTTCGCTCTTTCGCGGCATCCCGCAGACGATTCTGCAGCTCCTGATAAATTTCCGTATGAAACATTTTCCGGAAAATTTCACTTCGATCTGCCGTTTCTGCCAGGAGAAGTTTCTGGAAATCCCCCTGCGCGATCATGGCAATCTGTCGAAACTGCTTCTGATCCAGTCCGAGAAGTTCCGTTACAGCTTTTGTCACTTCCGTACTTTTCGTCACCGGCTGTCTCCCATCCGGAAAAATCAGTTCTGCATTTGCTCTTTCTCTCGTCATTCCCTGACCGCGCTCCTTCGGCCGATCATACTCCGGATTCCGCTTTACCATATAATCTTTTCCCTGATGCGCAAAGGTAAGCTCCACAAAAGTGCGCACTTCCGGCGCGGCATACTTGCTGCGGAACATCTCCCCCGTCCGGATTTCACCGCTTGCCTCGCCGTAGAGCGCAAAGGTAATCGCATCAAAAATTGTTGTTTTTCCTGCACCGGTATCACCTGTAATCAGATACAGGCCGCCGCTGCCCAGTTTTGTAAAATCCAGTTCTGTCCGGTCCGCATATGGTCCGAATGCACTGATAATCAATTTCTTTGGCTTCATCTTTTTATCCCCCTAAGCAATGCTTTCACAAATGCTTTCTGCTGTTCCGTCATGCTCTGGTTATTCTGCAGTTCATAAAATTCCTGAAACAGCTCCAGTTCCGATTTTTCCTCGATACGTTCCGCCGCCGTTACCTCCGCATTGGAACGCGTTCTTTTATTGTCATATTCCAAACGCATCAAATTGGGATAAATCGTCCGAAGCTTCGCCATGCCGTCCGGAACATCCTCCTCATCCGTCAGGGTTACCATCAGATAATCCGTACGGTCGCTGTTTTCATAGAACGTTTTTGCTGTCACTTCCAGATACGTTCCACGGATTTTTCGAAGATCGTGGAGCGGTTTCAATGGAATCGTGCGAAGTTCGACGGTTCCTTTTTCTTTCAGCTCTACAATGGTAATCGACTTCTCCTGTCCAGCCTCGGAAAACGAATATTTGAGTGGTGAACCACAGTAGCGCACGGTCTCGCGGCCAACCTTCTGCGGACTATGGATATGGCCGAGCGCCACGTAATCAAACGCATCAAAAAGCTCCACCGGAATCTGATCCACATCACCTACCTGCAGTTCCTCTGCCTCGCACCGCAGCGCGCCTGTCACAAACTGATGCGCTAAAAGGATATTCCGCTCTCCTGGATCTATTTGGGTCTGCTCCAGTGCCGCCCTCACGCCATCTGCCGTGGACTGAATCTCCTCCGCGCGTTCCGGCAGGGCATGGCGTACGGTTGACGGGCGCAGAAACGGAAGAAGATGAATCCACACCGTTCCATATGCATCCTGTAACGCGAACTTTTCTATTCTTCCATCATATACCTTCGACAAATAGATTCCGCTCTTCCCCATCAGATTCGACCCAAATGCCAGCCGCTCCGCCGAGTCATGATTGCCGCTGATGATAAAAACCGGAACTTCCTGCTCCGAAAGGCTGGTTAAAAAGGCATCCAACACCTGCACTGCCTCCGCCGTTGGAATCGTCCGGTCATATACATCTCCGGAAATCAGAACTCCATCCGGTTTTTCCCGCATAACCGCCTGCAGGATCTGTGTCAACATATATTTCTGGTCCTCGATCATGGAAAACTCATGCACGCGTTTTCCAATGTGAAGATCCGATAAATGAAACAACTTCACAAAAACTATCCCCTTTCTGCAGCAAAAACTCTGTTTTTCCTATGTTCTCTGCTCATTATACTATACCCAACCAGAAAAAGAAATCATCCGCCAGGAAAACGAAAAAAAGACTCCTGTTCACACAGGAGCCTCCAACCATAGCGAGAGGGGGATTCGAACCCTCGACACCGCGGGTATGAACCGCGTGCTCTAGCCAACTGAGCTATCTCGCCATATTCATTTTCAACACTGTTTTTCATAAAATATGGGGCCTATAGGGCTCGAACCTATGACCCTCTGCTTGTAAGGCAGATGCTCTCCCAGCTGAGCTAAGATCCCATATCCTGTTTTTCATCAGCGCTTATGTCCCGCTGACATTTATAGATTTTAGCACTGTTCTTTTAATTTGTCAACGGTAATTTTTAAAATTTTTCAAATTTTTTCTTTTATTCCTACAATAGCGTCGATTATGGTACGAACATGCCCAATTCAGGAAAAAGGCTGCCTGCTTTCTCAGCAGACAGCCTTCTTCTCATCCATGTCAAACTTCCACGATCTCCCGCACACACAGATCATCTACCGTCGTATGTAAGATCTCGGCAAGTGCAAACAGATTTTCAATGTTCGGCATCTTTTTTCCTTTCTCCCAGTTCCAGACACTCTGAACCCCGGCGAGCCCCATCTTCTTCTGAATGTCCGGTCGGTTCATCCCCAATCTTTCACGCCGGCTACGGATATTTTCGCCCGTTTTCTTCATGTTCAAGTTTGCATAGATCTGTTCCGATTCTTTCATATCTTTGCCCTCCCTAATTTCTTTTCTTATACCCATATTTTACACTCCGGGTTAAAATCATAAAAGGTCAGGACAGAAAAAATTTTCGTTCAGGTTAGCCCCCCTTCTTTTTTCCTTTTACCCCTTTTTATATACTGTTTCAGGTACTTTTTTATCATTTTAGATTATATGTGTTTTTGTTCTCCCTAACTTTTGTTTTCTTTTCTGGACACATATTTTTTCGGGTTAAATTTTTAAAAATGTCACTTACTTCCGTAAATCGTCCCGAGTTCATACCCTCTTTTTCTGTCAAGGTCGAGGCTCTTCAGTAAAAAGAGCGTATCATGTTCATCGCAGTCCGTCTGGCTTTCCCGGAAGAAGGACAGATTTTCCTCTATACGTTCATCCAGATTGCTGATGCTCTTTCGCAGTTCCTGATAGAGACTTTTGGTAACCATTTCTTTGTAATGGCCCGGCACCTGGTTCAGCACCCACTCGTGGAGATGGATCATGTTGTGCAGTACAAGTTTTTCGTCTTCCAGCCCTTCCGGTGTTATGACAAAGCATCCTGTGCCAGGGTAAAACTGAGCCTTGCTGCTTCCTTTCTTTTTACAAAGTTTCAGTTTGAACAGATCATATGAAAAATAAGTCAGCTCATCCGGCAGCGGAATCGTCTCCGGTTCCCAGGTTCCGTCCTCACGCTGTGCTTCCGCTGCGACGAATGGCCCGCAGATGCTTTCCCGTTCCATCCGCATATCGTCAAAGAACTCCTCAAACTCACCCATCCGCATGGAAATCGTTATTCTGTCCCGGATTTCCTGATCCACTTTTTCCGGGCTGCCTGTTTTCACCGGACGTGTCTTGTACAACTGGTCAAGTCTGACTCCATAAAGCCGTGCCAGATTCAACGCATTATCAATGCTTGGAAGTTTCGGATGTGTTTTGCTCTCCCAACTGCATACCGTCTGCTCTGCCGAAAGTCCAATCGCGTCTCTCACCTGTTTTAACTTCAGGTTATTCTCAATTCTAAGTTTTTTCAGATTTTTTGCTGTTTCTATGGAATCAATCCCAACATTATTATAAGCATCCATCTAAAATTCTCCTCGTTATTCTCCAAATTATTTCTAAAAAATGTATCCTCGTTACTGTTCATTCAGCAGTGAACCGTAACTGTCCCCCGACAGTTGAATCCTTTTTCTCATCCTGGGCTTGCATTTTTTCTCTGGAAAGTGTAATATCATAGATGTAACTAAAAGGAAACTGAGTGGCTTCTGCCTACGCAAAGCAACTACTACCCTAAGCTACAACCCCCCAAAAAGCTCAGGTCCAGAGTTAACCTTACTTTCATAACTCTGGTTCCCCTGAGCTTTTTCTTTTATCAGATCTCCGCCAGAAAAAATTCCTTATTTCCCGCGTGCTTCATCCATCTTCTTCAGAATACTCTTTGCAAGATTCATCGTCTGCCCACCGCACATTTTACCGAAGAGTTTTCCGCAGGCTTCCACGGCCTCCGCCTCTTCCTTCACGCAGTCCGCATAGATTCTTTTTGCGATCACCGGGGCAATCAGCTTCCATTCTGCCGTTCCAAACTCCTCTGGCAGAATACCTTCATCGCGCATTTTATACAGCTCTTTTTCCACGCGCTCCCGCGTCACCATCCGCTCAACAGTTGCAAACGCCATCTTTTTCGCCGCTTCCTGCTCCGATGTGATCGGTGCTTTCTGTGCTTTCATCTCTGAAAATTTTTCATTCACAATCTTCAGCACAAACGGCGCTCTCGAGTCCGGATTATTCAGTTTCGACATATTCTTGACGATAATGCCTTCCTCGCAGTCCCCATCCGTATACTTCGTAATCCGCATGAAACTCCGACAGTGATCCCAGTCCACGAAAGGTCCGTCATACAGCACATGTATATACGGAACTCCTACCTCAGCCGCCAGCGCCTTTACCTGCTTCTGCGGCAGATAACCGTCCGCTTTCAGATCGTAGACATCGTACATGATCCAGATATTCAGATATTTCTCCGGATACGGTACACGATGACGCGTCATCCATTCCCCAAAAAATACATAATCGGGATACTTCTGAAACTTCTCCGCGTCCAGTGTATCCACATAGTCGAGAAATTTTGATGTCGCGTCGACATCCTTTGTCCTCACGATCTGCTGCTTTCTGGAGAACGCCGCAAGCTTTCCTGTTTCCGGGTCATACCGTACGCTGGCATTGCTTCCATCGATTTTAATCTGAATCACAATGTGATCCCCGGGCTCGAAAGCCCAGGTGTTCTTGTTTTTGTGCATCTCATTTTCCTGCACGATTCGCTTGATATCCATAAATTTCTTCTGCTCCATAAAATAATACCCCTTTCCTTTCTAATTCTCATGGGTACACTCATAGATCGTACCCAGCTCATAACCCATTCTGCGGTCGAGATCCAGGCTCTTCAGGTAGAAGAGCGTATCATGCTCGTTGCAGTCCGATGCACTGATTCGGAAGAAGAAAAGATTGTCCATGATCTTCTCATCCAGATCCGCAATCTCATCCTTCAGTTTCTGATAAAGGCAGACAGTAACGAGTTCCTTGTACCGGGATGGCAGGCGCATAATTAATCTCTCCCACTCGATGAGATACCTGGCCGTTCTCATCTCTTTCACCATGTAAAATTCTATCATACCTCATCTGCCCAGTCATTCGTCCCGCAGTATAACTGCCGCGTTCTCTTTTACGCAAAACCGGGATGGTATCCTGCAGATGAAGCAGAATACCATCCCGGTTTTCCTCTATTGACAAATATACATGCTCAAGTTTCTTCAAACAGTTCTTTTATTCCTTTAGCAAATAATCATTGTTTAATACTTTCATAGATAACGGTCCTTCCACAATTCTGGAATACACTGGTTCCAATGGGCGTATTACAATTCCTTCTTTATTCATACCAGATGTATACTTTCCCTTTGCTCTTTCTAAAAGTTCTTCGATACTATCATACTCAAACAAATCTCTTTCTTCTTCCACCGGAACCATTTTTAGGTTCAGAATTCCGCACAGTTCTTTCATCTTCGCAAGAGACAGTCTTCTGTGTGGTTTCAGATCTATCATGGTAAATACATACCATTCCGGTTTTTTCAGCTTTAATCTGTTCTTTTGAATACCAGCACCGCAGAATTCACCCTGAATTGCGAGATCTGACAGATTATTCTCCTTTATTCTATCGGGTATCCCATTTTCATGTGCATATTTCCACATCGCACATTTTCCGTCATCTGCATATTCAAAATTTCTTCCGCATACACCAAAATGATCGTCTTTCCGATACATCGTAACACTGGTTCCGTCCATCTTTGTACTGATGTAATATCCATTTATCTTTTTAAATTCGTCGATCAATTCTGGATAAGACTGTACTCTCAGCTCATCTGTTTTTGGAATTCCGTCTGGAAACTCCCCTATAATCGTACCACTGCTGGTGACTCTTTCCTCTACTTCCCACTTTCTGATTCCAAGCAGCTCTGTAACCTCATCACTAATCTTATACGTTCCTTCCGGCAATATAGATAAAGGCTGAACCAGGCCCTGAGAAATCTGGCCTCTAAATTTCATAGTTCTCAGCCGAAAACCTTCTCCCAGAAGTTCGTTCTTCTCATAGCTGCTGCTTCGCAGAAATTCAAACTGCTCACAAATCGGAAGAAACGAATCTGCTTCCATATATACACAGCAATCTCCAACCCGAAACTGTCCCTTATTCGCAACACACTTCCATCCCAGGACATGCACACACTCTATTCTGTCTGCTCCTTCAATTGGAGTTATGTGATGTACATACTGCACAGATGCCAATTTTCGCTTTCCCATTTGCATATTCCGCTTCAAACTGAGCAAAGCTCAGCAGGTTGATTAATTACTATTGGTTATTCTGCGATCCCTGCCAGGAAATTCAAGGCGATATGCCTTAGATGTCATTCGACTTAAGCAGGCATCTGCGTAGGTGGAATCCCCAAAAAGCTGATACCATCCGGATACTGGAATCTGTGAGATAATAATAGTTGCCTTGCGGCAGTCTCTGGACTCGATGATTTCAAATAAATCGCGGCATTTCTCGATGTCCAGATCCATTAAGCCGAAATCATCTATCACCATGAGATCATAAGCTGCCATTTCATTCGAATACTCAAAGTAAGTACCTTCCTGCCTGGCATGATCTGATTCCTTTAAGAGTGTGTTCGCACGTATGTATTTAACAGTACGGTTCTGATGCATTGCTGTGATACATAAGGCGCAGGCGATGTGCGTTTTCCCAGCACCGGCCCCTCCGGTCATCAGCAGGTTATTCGGCTCATCGATCCAATCACACTTGGCCAGAAGTTCTATGACGTGTGTATTCAGCTGACGTTCTGGATCATAGATTGAACTGTCAAGATCAGCTGCAGGATATTTCAGGGTCGCTTTCTTCATGAGACGTTTAAACTTTTTACTCTCACGCTGATCCCACTCCTGATTTACAATAGCAGCAAAGCGGACTTCAAATGGTTCGAGACCTGTGTTTGGTTCCAAAAGCTGCTTTTCAAATGCTTCAGCCATACCGGACATGCGAAGTTTATACAGCCGATCCATGAGTATGTTCTGTTCCTTTGTGAGTTTATCGTTATAAAGATAGTCTTTTAATCTGTATGCCATAGTACATCACCCTTACTTATAGTAGTCCTTTCCTCTGATATTTTCATGATTGGGCAGTGTTCCTGGTGAATGCTCGGGGAGTTCCTTCACATCCATCTTTTTCAGCATCTGCTTGAAGGTAAAATACTTACAGGAATTGATCTCTATACATTTACGGGCAACTTCTTCAGCAGCACCTTTCGGGATTGTTTTTACTTTATGCAGGATACCTGAACAGGCATTATAGGACTGCTCTTCATGTTTTGATGATTTAAGGAGTCTGTCAATCAGTTCTGACATCGCAGGACCAATGGCAGAAGCCCAGCGGCGGTAATAATTACCATCCTTTGAATTGACTTCTTTGTAATAAAGGTGTTCTGGCGGCATATGTTCATCTACCGTGATATACAGCGGAAACTCTCTATAAGACCGCTTATGTGTACAGATCAGCCGATTATACTGATCACAGATCCTGATCTCTGAAGCGGTTGCCTTCAGGATTGCAGGCTTGCCACAGTAAGAGTACAATACGGAGTAGTAGTGGCCGTCATACTCGATGCGGTAGTTGTTGGGAACTTTTAGGACCGCTTTATAGTCGCAAGCCGTGTAACATCCGCCTGGCAGTGGTTTCATACATGGTTTGTCATACTTTTCGAAAGCATCCTGTCTTGAGAAGTCCTTGCCTTGAAAAGATCGTTTATTGAGGACTGCTACTATTTTTTTGATTTCAGCATTCAGGTCTTCAAATGATACATATATCTTTTCTTTCAGTTTCTCAACCAGGTGTATTTCAAGATAACGTACATGATTTTCAACTGTAGGCTTGCCTTTCGGCTTTCTAGCGGGTGGTGGAAGAACTATATTTTCATAGAAATCTTCCAGATCTGCAAATGTAGACTGCAGGATAAGTTCATCCTTTGTGTGCCTGGTTACAGCAGTTCGCAGGTTATCGGGCACAAAGTATTTCGTAACAGCACCATAAAATGAAACAGCATGGGCACAGCCTTCTATAAAACATGGGAGCTTCTCATTTGGAAAAGCTTCTGCATAGATCAGACTGCTGACTCCAAGAGTGGTCGCAAAGATATGGACTTTTTTGATCTCGCCCGTTTCGGTATCTGTTAACAGTTCCGGCTGATCACCGACCCAGTCGATATACATCTTTTCACCCGGGATTCGGTTTACGGCCATGGATACCTTCTGGCCACCATAGTTTTCTGCTATGAATCGGTTGAAGTATTCGTAAAACTGTGACTTCTCATAACCATCAGGATTCTTTTCTTTATAATCCAGCCAACAGAACGAAATGTTCATGCGGCTCCCTGGTGCATGAATTCTGTCATAGTAATACTGGAAATCTGGAAGTGGGACATCTTTCCTCCGTAGATTTTTCTGCGGATAGAAAAGGTTCTCAACTTCCTTAGGTGCCATCATTCGGAGTTCCTCGATTGGGATTCCGTTGGCATGGTATCGGCTCATGATCAGATTTAATGTACCTGAGCCAATCTTGTAACGGTCCATAACGGACCTGGTCTGGCATCCATTCAAACGCATCTGGATGGAGCCGATAATCGTGTTGTAGTCTTGCATAGTTATGCCTCCTTTCGCAATCATTTGATGACTACGAAAGAACTATAACACGTTGAAAACTTATTGATCAGCTGAAGCGGAAACGCGTTCAGTTACATCCGGAAAGACTGATCAGCTCTTAGCGGAATGCGTGGTCAGATGAGCCGGAATTTGCACTGCTACTGAAAGGGGGTTTTCTTAGCACTTTTTTATCGTTTTAGATTTATGCACGCTAGGATAAGTTATCTTTATATTCTTTCTTACGCATATTTGTTTCTGGTTTTTCATCCTCTCTCTCACCCGGTTTGTGGTCGAAATCGCTTTCCAGGACACAAACGGTCCATCGTAAAAGACCGGCACATAGGTCAGTCCCAGCTCCGTTACCATCTCTTTGACCTGATCCTGCGGCAAATATTTTCCGGTCTCTTTTTCCATCACGTCAAAAAGGAATACCCTATGAAAATACAGGAAATGAAACAACAGCTGCAGACCCCCGCATACGATTTTCTGCGAACCAATCCGCATATGGGAAAGAATATCATTCTGCTCGGCTTGGGCGGCTCTTATGCATACGGCACAAACACAGAAAACTCTGATCTGGATGTGCGCGGGGCTGTGCCGTAAACAGCAAACGCGAAATCCTGACCGGAGCTGATTTTGAGCAGGTCTGCCATGTAGAAACCGATACGACCATTTATTCCTTCCGAAAGCTGATCCAACTGCTTAGTAACTGCAACCCAAACACCATCGAAATCCTTGGTCTGGAACCGGAACAATATTTTTATATTTCCCCCATCGGACAGGAACTACTGGATCACAAATCCCTGTTTCTGTCCCAAAAAGCGATCCAGTCCTTCGGCGGATACGCCAACAGCCAGCTGCGCAGACTGGACAACAAGTCCGCACGCCTCACCGGACAGGCACAGCGGGAACAGCATATTCTGAACAGTATCCAGAATGCTTCTTATGATTTTAAAGAGCGGTATTTTTCCTATACCGAAGACAATATCCATCTTTACCTCGATTCGTCACCGCGGGATGATATGGAAGCCGAAATCTACATGGATCTTTCTCTGAAGCATTATCCGCTCCGCGACTACCGCTCCATGTGGAATGAGATGAACAGCATCGTCAGAGACTATGACAAACTGGGAAAACGAAATAAACACGCCATCGAGCACGCCAAGCTTTCCAAACACATGATGCACCTCGTCAGACTTTACCTGATGGCATTTGATATTCTCGAAAAGGAGAAATCCACACGTACCGCAAACAGGATCTTCCATTTCTGATGGAAATCCGCAACGGAAAATTTCTCGATGAAAACCAGCAGCCAACCGAAGAATTTTCCGAATTCCTGGACGAACTCTAGAAACGGCTGAATTACGCAAAAGAAAACACCGATCTGCCGGAGATTCCGGATGAAAAACAGATCGATGATTTCGTGGCCAGTGTGCATGAACGGATTGTGCGGGGAGAGGTGTGACCGGGCCGGGGGCTTTGCCCCCCGGAACCCGGGAAGCCGGTCTAAATTTTTTCCTTATCCTGACGTTCTTGTGTCAAAAAACCAGAAAATTCTTCTTGTAAAGACACTTTGGCGATTGTTGAACGATTGGAATATTTCTTAAATACACTTTCAAACCAATTTTTAAAGTCTATATATGGCTTTTGTATATCCTTCTTAATTTTCTTAGAATAATCCTTCTCTATCTCATTAAGATAATCTATCACATCTTTCTTAAATCCGTTGAACATCTCATCTTCCCCTGTTTCTTTAGAAAACATCAACGGAATATAATACAGGTTCATGCTGGTGCCGTCATTTTTGGAAGCCATATTCAGCTTCCAGCCACCAGGTTGTTTCTTCAACTTCTCCGCCGGGCTAATCAATCCACCATAATCACACCCTAGTGCTTTCATATAGAACATGATTTGATGCGTTCTGGCACGACGTGAACGGTTATCCTGATCTTCAAGTTTTGAATTCTTTGCATCAAATACGGCGACTACTTTTTCTTCTTTTCCATATGTCACAACAATATCAGGCGTATACTTTTTCATATAAACCTTCGGTTCCTTATCCTTTTCTTTCTTATCCTCTTCTTGAAACAATTTCCTTTCTTGCTTTTTTTCCAAATTAAATTTTATGGTATTAGATGCATTAAATTCCTCTATTGCATCTTTGAAAATTGCTCGGCAATAATATTCAAATAACAAATTAATATCTATATAATAAGGTGTAACTTCTCCGCTGACCAGTTGAACATCTCTAGATTCTTTTCCCGTTTCATCCTTTAATTTCTCACCTAACTCAGATACGCCATATCTTTTTATGATTTTTTTTGCCGCTACTAATGCATCTTTATACTGTCGGAAAGCGCCATTGTTTTTTAATCCGATGAAATCTGCCACACTACATTTCTTTAAAGGAACATTTTTTAACGCATTCATACAAAAGCGAATATCTTCTTCTAATGATGCACCTATTTCATGATTTTTGCATAAATATAATGCATATTTGATAATTTGATTTTCCCGTATATCTTCTGTCATTTTATTATAGGCGCAATATATTTTTTGATTCTGTCCTTTTGAAGTATTATACTTAAGCTGCTTCTGTATTAAAATCCTTCCCTTAATTTTGCAATTTAAATTTTCTTCCACTTTTTGTGATTGTTTTTTTAAATTTTTCTCACACACTTTTTTTGCTTTATCCAAAAAATCAAGAATTTCAAAAACGCCAAAAAGATTTGCAAGACCATAGTCTATATCATCTGCCTGAGATTCCCCTGATTTACTGGATAATTCAATACTGCCAATTCCCTGAACCGTCCCAAAAAGTATTTCATCGCTTTCCTTATTTTGGCTTTCCTCAGTTTTCCCTTTTTCGTTGTCACCATTATTTTTAAGTAAATTTCTCCATTCTATTCCAGAGTAATTTTTTATTTTTATCATATCGGGGTTTTCATAATAGTCATTACCAGCCAACACTCTTTTCAACATTTTCAATGGTAAATCTGCATAAAATCTTGAGACAATTTTGATAACAGGCAATTCTTCGCCGAACATTTCCGTTTGATCAGCATTTCTGTCTAAAGCAGGCATAACGCCAATATACTTTGAAGCCTTAGGTTTATCATCTTGTCTATCCATGTATATTCCAAGATTAAAGGGCGACCACTTTTCGTCATAAAATGGCGATGTATTGCTAAAATATTTCCCATAATCATCTGACATAGCGCCTATTACGTCTTTATAATCTTCTCCCTTAAAAACTTGCATATTATTTCTTCTCGCTTTCGCTCAGATTATTCTCCAAATACTCAAAATATGTATTATCATACAACAATTCCACAAGAGACTTTTCATTAATGTCCAATTTTTTTCGTTTTGTAAACATGCCATTCTTTGCATATTCTCTCAACAGTGGAATTAATTCATATTTCATTTTATATTTCAGGTGATCTTCGTCATATGAATCCGGATCCGATTCTGTTTTTTTATTTTTTCCATTTACAAGAAAATAACTAATTCCAGGCATGATGTCTTCCGGATCTATTCCACGCGCCACAGACTTCATCACATCCTCCTGGACCTTCTTAAATACATTTTGGCAAAAAAAATGACCATTTTCTATTTCATAACAACCCTTATCTTTTACGTCTTCTTTTTGTTTTGGCGGCTTCGGGTCTGGCAGTTCCGCTTTCACCTTTTTAAATGTAAATCTTCTCCTTACCGCGTAGTCCAGTGCCTGAAGTGATCTGTCTGCGGTATTCATCGTTCCTATAATATACAAATTTTCCGGCACAGAAAAATCATCATTTGAAATTCCGGTTGTAATCTCCTGCCCTCTATATTCAATTCCATAAAGCAGTTCACCTAAAATCTCGGAAACATTAGCCCGGTTTATTTCATCAATGATAAGGACATATTTTTTATCTGGATCATTTCTTGCATCACTTGCAATTTTTTTGAAAACGCCATCCTTATTGACACCCCGGGCGTCAATTGTTTCCATAAACTCGTTGTAGCTATAGCTGGGATGAAATTGGACAATTTGGATCTGTTTCTCGCAAATTTTTATATTTTTTTTGTCATTCTCTTTCTCCTCATTGGTGCCTTTGTTATTAATTCTCCCTTCGAATAGATTCAAAGCTTTTATATCAGAACAATTCTCTCCCGTAACTATTTTTACCGCTTCGATTTTTGCTTTGCGCGTTTTTCCGGTTCCAGGCGGGCCATAATAAATCCTTTGCTTACTATCATCACATAATTTTTTGAAATTAAATAGCTTGTCTTTTATCAGATTTTCTTCCGTAAGATATTCTTTTAATCCATCAATAATTTCCCCTATTCTGTCTTTATCGTTCCATCCTTTATCCCGATTTTGTTTTAAAGGCGTATCACCCCATTTTTTATCGTAATAAGTCGGTTTTTCCCCTTCAATATAATAAATATTCTGATCTATTTTTAAATTTCTAGTCCCATCTTGGACATCTATAACCTTTATAATTCCAATTACTTCTTTCCTTCCTTTTTCTATAACTAAAATTATTCCCGGAAAACCATTGACTTTTCCGTATTCCTGTGTTGTAAGGACATCTCTTTTTGACGCCAATGCCTCAAGCATATCTTTCAAAGTAGGATCATCCGTTCCATATTTCTCTTTACAATTTTCTATAGTCTTAAGTACTTTCTTATCAGCTGTCCATGTTTTCACAGCTTTTATATTTTTTAGCCAATCATTATCATTTTGATTACTCATAATGTCTCTCTATTCTTTTTCATTTATGTTCAAAAAGTCTTGGTTTCGTCAACTTGCTTCGTAATATCTAAGATAGAATTTGGAATATATGAAGTGACCTAATGAATTTAATTTTTGATGATTTTAAGCATAAGAAATAAAGTATTTTTCCTATGACAGCTTTTTTATTTTCCAATCACTTAAATCAACTAACGGTCTATGCGCCTACCAATTGCTTATTTCTTTATTCAATAAAAACAAGCTACTTCTTAATCCATACCTGTTTCTAACCTTTCGTCTCTGATGTTACATTATTGTATCTCCAGATCCTCAAAAAACTCTCATCTCAATATTTTTACTAATCGTCTTCATCCTATTCATTCTTTTGAGCACTCCGCTTTAACTCTAATTTTTTTAAAATTTCATCAAATTTTTTAAGTCCATCCCTTTTTATTATTCCATCTTTAATATATTCCTCATAAATCGGCTTGATCTGATATTCAATACGATATTCTAGGTATCCCTTTTCGTCTTCTACTGCTTCATTTTTCCTTCCCAAGAAATATGTATGTCCAATCTTGATATCATTCACATCCATATCCTGATCTTCTAAATATTCTTTGCTAAAAATGCCATCTTCTTCATTCATCAATTTATCATATAGCTTTTTCGCCTTTATTCCTACATTTTTATCTATCCAACTTCCTTCGATTTCTTCTCCATTCGATTTCACTTGCACAAATGCAAATCTTCTCCGTACCGCATAATCTATAGATCCAATGGATCGATCCGCTGTGTTCATAGTTCCAATAATATATAAATTATCTGGTATAGAAAACTCCTGTTTCCCATTAATCGCATATGGGGTAGCTATCGACGATTCGCGATATTCAAGACCATATATTAATTCTCCAAGTACAGAAGCCAATGGTGCTCTGTTAATTTCATCGATGATTAATACATACTTTTGTTTCTTATTACCTTGTGCTTGTTTACAAAATTTTTCAAAAATCTTGGATTCGGTCACGTAAGTAATTCCATTATTTCTTTTAGCTGGTTTAACTGTAATTCCTCTTACAAAATCCTCGTAACTATAGGACGGGTGAAATTGAACAATTTTATAATTGTCTTTATATTCATTTTTCAATAATTCTTGGGCTGAATTATAAGGATTTTGCGTATCAACCCTGTCACTTCCTGCCAACAACTTTGCCGCAATAATAGTTGCCGAATACGTTTTGCTTGTTCCTGGAGGGCCATACAAAATAACCTGTTTGTTCCATCCATTTTTAAATATTTCAATTACTTTTTCTACCACTCCCTCGTTCTTTGGAGAATTGTCTTCAACGTTTGAAATCACATTTTCTTCACTCATTTTTCCGTTCCTTTCGCAATTCTTTATTTTTTCCTGGTGCCTTATTTATTCTTTCTTTTTTCAGCACACACTGAATGTGTAATCACATTCCACTCATTAACTTTCATTATACCATGTGTTTTTGTTACTGTACATATTTCAGCATATATTTTTTATGCAAAAAGCTTCTATTTTTTAACTATTTTTCGCTTTTTATACATATTTTGTACAAAAAGATTGTCCCAATTTTCCGTCTTCTTTTTCTACAGTATCAGGCTTGCATCTGGCTTCAACCGTTTCCCTTTTCACTTCTATCCGCAAATCACCCTCACCGCCTCCCTTACTTTCCTGTCCTCCATCGTCTCATACAGCTTCAGCACTTCCATCCTTTGATCCCGATCCAGCCCCCGCTTTTTCGATACGTATATTTTGCACTGCAGTTCCCCTTCCTCATCCCACGCTTTTTCATTTCTCGGACATCCATTCAAATAGTCCCATTTTTCTTCATAAAACTTCCGCAACACTGCAAACGCCGTATTCCAGTCCATCGTTTCCTCTTTCTGCGTATCCAAAGCTGTCCTATTTTTACTGTTTCTCTGCTTTCCTTCCAGATTTTCTTTCTTCTCTTCCTTTTCTTCTCTCTCCCACTGTCTTCTCACAGCGTTTTCTTTTCCATAAAACTCCAAAACCCCACCGATTTCCGTCAGTACTTCATTTCCCCAAAACAACAAAAAACTGTCCAGATCTGTCCAGATAAACCAGCACTTCCGGAAGGAACAAAAAAACATGTCTCACAGCTTCCTCCCAGTGTGCTGTTTGATACTTTTGCACCAGCTGTCCTTCCATTTCTGTTTCTTCTATCACTTTTGCTTCTTCCGTCAGTTCTGTTTTAGCGCGCAGTCTTTCCCCATATCCGTTTCTTTCACTGTCCAGATCTTCCTGTCCGAACCAGCTGTTCCGTGTCCCCCTGAACCGATTTTTCATGGTTCGACTTTCCATAATTCGACTTTCCATGATTCGACTCTCCATAAATTGCTTTTCCAATTCCGGTTTTCTCTTTACCGGCCAAAATGTTAATGGCTGTCTTCCCATAAAACTGCACACACCATACCGGCAGAACCGCCCTTCTCCTTTATCCTGGCCTTTCAGTACAATTTCCAGCCATTCCTCTGCCAGAAATTCTTTTGATCTTTCCGTCTTTTTTACATCTGTCTTTTTCATCGTCACCTTTCCATCCTTTCCTCAAACATCCATTTCCAGAATCACCCGAATAGCCTCACATACCTTTGGTTCCATGTCTTCTTCCAGCAGCCACTGCAGAATCATTTTCTCCTGGTGATCCAGCTTATATCTTTTTTGAATGATTTTTTCCAGCTGCAATTTTGTAAATGCTACATCTAAATCGTAATCAATCCAGTTATCATCGTACATACCGTAAATATTCTGATAATAGTTTTCTAAAATTTCATATGATTCTTCTAATGTCATGTCTGTCCTCTTCTCTCTTCCATTTCATTTTGCTTTTCTTTAAAACGCATTTACCCCGGAAGAGAAATTTCTTTTCTTCCGGGGTAAATGCGTTCTTCCTATACCTCAAGTGGGGCGTACAGACTGCGGAAATGATTTTTCAAACATGCTCCAGCGTCCACTACAGAATTCTTTTTCTCTGTCCCTGTTGTTTTTTCAAAAATTCTCAAACAGCCCCTCAATTAATCTGCTGTTCTCTACGCGATCAGCCAATTTCTCCAGTTCTTCTGTTACTTCTCCGCCCAGTTCCTGGTAGAATTCAAACAATCTTTCCTGGCGTTCCTGGCATCCTGGCACTTTTTCCCATTCACGCGCCATTTTTTTGGAAAACAGACCGTTTACGTTATAAGTTTTCTGTATCTCCTGCTCTCCATAATATTTCAGATCAAGTTCGCGCGATGTCGGCTTTTCCAGTTCCGCGCGCATCTGGCCGAGGATAAAGTCCATGGAAAATTCAGGGCTTTCCCATTCCAGAAAAGCGCGGTACATTTCCACATCAGTATCGGCGTTTCTTGGAAATCCCGGTGCCGACATATACGGTGTCCGGATGTCTCTCAGATTGAAAAACAGAGCCGCATACCAGTTCAGATGCTTCGGATGTTCCGCTAAAAGATGACGCAGCATTGGGATGTTTCCGGCTTTCATCACCTGCTCTGCTTCTGCAAGCTCGATTAATCCCGGATAATGCTCGATCATATATTCCGTCAGCTCTTCTCCTGCACCGGCGATGGCCTGACCCAGTGCCTCTTTTTCTCCGTATGCTAAACCCATATTATCAATATCATAATGGTCGATGCAGTAATCCAGCATTTCCGGACTGCCGGACAGAATCGCCGCTGTGAGAATGTTCGGAATATAGAATTCTCCGACTATTGTTTCCCGGCGAATGCTGTAGTATGTTTTTCTGGCTCCCGGAGTTGGATCCATGTAACAGATGTATTCCCAGTATTCCATATTGTCTTCCGTCATTTCCCTGTCTTTTTCTTCAAACATCTGCAACAATGGAATATTTCCACTCATCACAATAAGCAGATAATTGGGCGCATCGGTCCAGCACAATTCATCCCGCAGATAAATCCTTCGAAACAGAACGGCATTATCTTTATCCGCGCAGACAAATAGTTTTGCAATTTCTTCCATGTGGGACGGTTCCTGTACTTGAAGAAGTCCGTCGATCGTTGTACTAGCTTCAACTGCCCAACGGCAGACATCTTCCCGGCCGCAGCCCCTTCCATACCAGTAAACGTAGGATGCCAGTGGAGTCTCATTTTTATAGTACCAGCCCGGGTGCAGGCCTCTTCGGCCAAAGAGTAATTTAATTTCTTTCAGTTCTGCGTCCTGATCCAGGAGTTCCCGGATCTTTTTCACATACCTGACTTTTTTCCCAAAGTCATCGAATGGTATGGATTCCTCCGGAATATGTATTTTCTGTACTTCTTTCTCAAGAATCTTTTTTTCTATCGGATTCATTGCATTTAAGATCGTCTCTTTCATCTTCCTTTCCCCTTCCAATTGTAAGGCTGAAGTTTACGTTTCTTAAGCCGTCTGCTGTTTTTGGCGCTAGCTGTCCTGTCCTTAAGGTAAGAATAGCACAGTCATTGTTTTTGTTCATCCATCAGCTTTTTTTCCATTTCATCAAGATATTTTTCCGTTTTTATATTTCTTTGCTGGTAGCTCTCCAAAAAATCCATCACATTCGTCAGGCCTTTCTTTTTATTTGTCGGGCCGAGGTACAATATAATTCTTTCATCAATTCCATATACTAGCTCCGCAAAGAAATACGGATTCACCTCTTTCATACGCTGTCCTTTCTCATATGCGGTATCTGCATGATTGGTTATATTGATATCCACTAAGGACGCCTGTAGTTCCTCCAGTCTCAAATCTTCCTGGTCTAGTAAAACCAAATCGACTTCTGTCTTATCATCTCTATAGTAATAGCATGTTTTATGCCATAAATGATATGCCGTATGCGAAATAACCACAGATTTTAACGCAATTTCGTTTATCTGACGGACGCTTTCCTCTTTCCGTTTTTCCCCTGTTTTTACTACATGATTTGCGATTAACCAGGCAATCTGATTTACGAGAAATGGTACTGTGATCATATATTTTGCGCCATAACTGTCTCTATGAAGATTTAGTATGACTACAACAACCTTCATATCTTCAAGCATTCTTAATATGTCTTCGATGACTTGTCTTTCTACTCTTTTAAACGTAATTCCCAGTTCCTGTCCTAAATTCCCAATGATTTTACTCCGGCGTGTACTTCTCTCACCTGTGAATATGGTATCCAGTAAACCGTCAAGCTGCAGATCTTCTTCCCAGCTGCACACTATAATACACATCGTCAAAAATACAGCCTGACACAGTTCTGTTTCAGACATATCAGCAAAGCTGCATTCAATAGGATTCCTTCTTACCGAGAAGGCCAGATTGTCTACGATTGAGTCTTTGATATAATTCCACAAACCTTTTGTTCCTTTGTATTTCTCTGTGCCATATAGTCCGCCAGACATTAAATACGATGAAAAATCCATTCTTGTCGTTCGTCTGGCTTCTTCATATGACATAAATGAAATAGAACGGAAACACCCTATGTGCCAGTATCTGTCAACCTTCCAAAAAGCATAGGAATCTGTACCAGACATAACTACTCTCTTACCCCTGGATGTATATTGATCCATCAAAATACCAATTCGATTTGTAAAATCTTTCATACAGGTTATTTCATCTATAAACACATATTTATGGTCATCATTCAAACGATCTAACAATTGCTGTAGCGTATCCAAGTCTCCATCTGTTTTTCTATCAAATGAAATATATACGCACTTTTCGTATGCTGCAAGTTTTCGGATTGCTTGTAATAGTCCCGTTGTTTTTCCTGTTGAAGGCAATCCTGTTATACCATACACTGCCTTTCTATACGCTGCCCTTCTATACACTGTCTTTCTGGATCTTTTACAGTAATCAAGGATTTCCTCCACAAAATCCCGTTCCTCATCAATCCCGTCCAGCCACTTCTCTACATACGCCTTCAGTTTGCTTCCCGTCAGGGCAAAGTAACCCTTCCCTTTGACTTCTTCCGGCAGCATGATGCATCTGTTTTCGGATTCGTTTTTGATTTCATTTTCAGATTCATTTTTAAATTCGTTTTCAAAAAATACTGACATTTTCTTTCCCCCATTCTTTCTCCTTGGCGTGTTTGAAACGGCCTTTCGCAGCCTGCATATGTTTTTTACATGCTCTGGCTGCGTCTCTTAAAATTATTTTTCCGGGAGAGTACTGCTTTCTCCCCCGGAAAAATATCGCTCAGACGCGGATTTTTTCATCTGCTCCTAATCGTCTTCTAATCGTTTTCAATCGTCCGCAAACAGCTCATCGATTCGTCTGCAATGCTCGATATAACCGGTTATTTCGCTCAGTTCTTCTGTTATTTCTCCGCCCAGTTCCTGGTAAAATTCAAGCAATCTCACCTTGCGCTCCATGCAGTCTGGCACTTTGATCCATTCATACGTCATCTTTCTGGCAAACAGGTCGTTCACATGATAAGGTTTCTGTATCTCCTGTTCTCCGTAATACTTCAGATCAATTTCTCTTTCTGCCGGCTTTGCCAGTTCCGCGCGCATCTGGCCGATAATAAAGTCCATGGAAAATGCAGGACTCTCCCATTCCAGAAAAGCACGGTACATTTCCACATCGGTATCGACGTCTCTTGGAAATCCCGGTGCTGACATGTATGGTGTCCGTATGTCTCTCAGATTGAAAAACAGAGTTGCATACCAGTTCAGATGCTCGAAATGTGTCTCTAACAGATAACGCAGCAGCGGCACATTTCCGGCTTTCATCACCTGCTCCGGCTCTGCAAGTTCGATTAATCCTGTGTAGTGTTCCAGCATGTATTCTGTCAGCTCTTTCCCCGCACCGGCAACTGCCTGACCCAGTACCTCTTTTTCTCCGTACGCCAGGCTTGCGCCATCGATATCATAATGGTCGATGCAGTAATCCAGCATCTCCGGACTGCCGGACAGAATCGCCGCTGTGAGAATACCCGGGATATAAAAATCTCCGACAATCGTTTCCCGGCGAATGCTGTAATAGGTTTTTCTGGCTCCCGGAATACGATCCCATTCACAGGTGTATTCCCAGTACTCCATATTTTCTTCCGTCATTTCCTCGTCTTTTGCTTCAAACATCTGCAGCAGGGAAACGTTTCCGCTCATCACAGCCGCCAGATAATTGGGCGCATCGGTCCAGCACAGTTCTTCATGAAGATACATCTTTCGGAACGCAACGACACCGTATTTATCCATGCTGATAAATTTCTTTGCAATTTTCTCCAGATGGGACGGCTCCTGTACCTGAAGAAGTCCGTCAATCGTTGTGGCAGATTCGAGTGCCCACAGGCAGACATCTTCCCTGCCGCAGCCTCTTCCATACCAGTAAGTATAGGCGGCCAGCGGAATGGCATTTCGGTTATACTGGTCTGGTTTCAGTTGATTTTCATCAAAGAATCTCTTGATTTCTTCCAGTTCTGCGTCCTGATCCAGGAGTTCCCGGATCTTTTTCGTATCCCAGACTGTTTTTCCGATATCATTTAAGGCTGTGGATTTTTTCAGGTGTACTTTCTGCAGTTCTTTCTCAAGAATCTCTCTTTCTACTGGGTTCATTGCATTTAAGACTGTCTCTTTCATTCGTTTTTCCTCCCATAATAATCTCTTTTTTCTCTTGTTAATTTCCTGTTCTTTTTGTTTCATCTCCATAAAGAAGCGCCTCTCCCAATGCTTCGATTTCGCCCCTGCAGACTACCGGGTTTTCCAGTTTGTAATGGTCGAAACCATATTCCAGCATTCCCATATCCCCTGAGAGAATGAGTGCGGTGAGTACATTTGGAATACAGAATTTTTTCGAAACGTTTTCCCGGCCCATCGTATAGCAAGGCAGCTTTCTGCTCCTACAAGGGGCAAATTCTTCCTTCCAGCCAAGGTCTTCTTCTTCATCCTCTTCTTCCATTTGTCTTTCCTTTTCAAATGCCTGCAATAGTGCAATATTGCCACTTAAAATAGCAACCAGCGTATTCGGTGCATCCGTCCAGAAGTTCGCGGATTCCTTTTGTATTCCAGACCGCTTTTCCTGCATCCCGGAAAGAGTGCGTCTGTTTTGTGTACACTTTCTGCAATTCTGCTTCCAGGATTTTTCTTTCCTTCGGATTCATTTTGTTTAAAACAGCTCCTTCATCTTATATCTCCCCTTCCAATCTTCAGCGCAAGGCTGCTTTCCTTCGCTGTTTGCTGTTTTTTTTCGTCAGGTATCCTTAAAACAAGGGTACCACACTCCTTACCTTTTCGCATTCATCCGTCAGATGAAAACGGATATTTTTCATTCATCTGTCAGATGAATTTTCTCGTTAATGTTCACTCAGTACCTGAACACTTGCTGTTCAGGTACGTAAGAATGTGATTCAGGTGTGAGCAGCCCTCTTTTTGCGAAGCAAAACTCTAAATGAGGGCTGCTTACGTTACTGTTCGCAGGATACCTGTGAACAGTAACATTTTCTCCCTTGTAATCAAATGCCCTTTATGATAAGGTTAAGATATCTTTAGATTCGACTTTTATTCGTAGCTATGTCTGTAAATCATGCAGACACTTCCATTTAGAAAGGAGCAAATACCCCCGATGGGAATCTATCTAAACAGCAGCAGTGCTTTTGGATTATTTCGCAGAGATTGTCTATCAACCTATTTCATAGATAAATCTTCTATCTTAAAAGAACTTGTTCCACTCGTTGAATCAGATGATTATGATCCGGAAAAAACCGTTTTGAATTCTCAAAACAGTCAAAAATATGTGGCGATTACCAGACCGCGCAGGTTTGGAAAAACCGTCATGGCCAATATGATTGCTTCCTACTTTGGCAGAGGAATTGACAGCAGTAAAATTTTTGATCGATTAGCTGTCTCTCAGTATCCCTGGTATCAAAAGCACTTAAACCAGCATAATGTGATTCATATCATGTTCAATGAGATTCCTGCTGAAATCACCGATTATAACCATTATATAAACCGCATAAAAAAAACGCTGCTTCTGGATCTGCAAAAAGCTTACCCAGATGCTGCGATTGAAAAAGAGGACTCGGTATGGGATGCGTTGACCAGAATTTACGAATATTGTAACCAGGAACAATTTATTTTTATATTAGATGAGTGGGATTACATTTATCATCAGCCTTATATGACCGATGCAGATAAGACTGCCTATACCAAATTTCTGAGCAATCTTCTGAAAGATAAAGCTTATGTAGAAATGGCCTATATGACCGGTATTTTGCCAATTGCAAAATATTCCAGCGGTTCTGAACTGAACATGTTTTTTGAATATTCTATGGCAACCCGCGCAAAATTCAGCGAATATTTTGGGTTCACGGACGATGAAGTCGATCTGTTATATCAAAGATATTTGCAAATAGAAAAAAATCCTTCCGTTACGCGGGAAGGATTGGAATTATGGTACGATGGCTATCAGACCGCAGGCGGGAAAAAACTCTATAACCCACGCTCTGTCGTAGGGGCTTTAAGTGACAATCAATTGGGAAATTACTGGACAAGTTCTGGTCCGTACGATGAAATTTTCTATTATATCGGCGCAAATGTAGATGCTGTAAAAAATGATATTGCTCTTATGGTCGCCGACATTCCCGTTCCTGCCAAAATTCAGGAATATGCGGCAACGTCTATGGAACTGAAAACAAAAGATGAAATTTTTTCTGCCATGGTAGTCTATGGATTTTTAAATTATTCCAAGGGCTATATATCCATACCAAACAAAGAGTTGATGGACAAATTTGCCGAAGTAATTCAAAGAGAACCATCCCTTGGAAATGTTTACAAGCTTGCGAAAGAATCCGGCCGAATGCTTGCAGCTACAAAAGCCGGCGATACGAAAACAATGGCCGAACTGCTGGAATACGCACACAACACCCACAGCCCGCTGACACTGTATAACAATGAAGCGGAACTGGCTTCTATCATTCGCTGGGTATATTTGAAGGCTTTAGATTTTTATCGTATTGAACGGGAAGATAAAGCCGGTATCGGTTATGTTGATTTTATTTTCTATCCATTTCAAAAAAATGATGATGCCATTATCATAGAATTAAAAGTTAACCACTCTGCTGATGAAGCCATCCAGCAAATCAAAGACCGGCAGTATGCATTACGTTTTGAAGGAAAATTTGGCGAAAAAGCGGAATATACCGGTCGTATTCTCGCGGTGGGTATTGCTTACCATAAAGACGATATCAAAAAACTTCATGAATGTAAGGTGGAGGTTCTTCGTGAGAAAATTGTCTGATGCAGTTTTTCTGTCTATGATATTTATAAATTTTTTCTCATCCTTGATTTTTTAAGAGCAGGCGGAAATTCGCCTGCTCTTTTACACGCAATTTTATTCTTACCGTCATAGAAATTCTTACTTGCAAGTTTTCTCAGAGCTTGTTGGGGTACGCTCTAAGTTCTTTTCAAATTTCATGCAATTCTATCGTAATTTACAATTTTTCTTTCCGCTTTCTCATCTCTTTTAGTTTCTGGTTCATGCTTTCCGCCACCATATGGTCATTTACATATACGATCAGATTCACCATAACATAAACTCCAATAATCAAAACCTCCATCAGCACGACCATTTTAGCTTTATTGAAGTAAAACCATCCGAACGCTCTGCCAAGCCCCAAGACAGCACAGTTGATATAGACAAAATAGATGATCTGCCTTGCGATCATGCCCTGTTTGGATAATTCTTTTCCTTCCTCATCCGGGTACATCAAAATCGGGATGGAGCATACAGCGGAAACCAGCAGAATCTGCCAGAGAATCCTGACACTGATCTGGGCATCCAGACCGCACATCACAGTAATATAGATCGCGGATGCAAGCAGAACGCACACGGTAATTTTTGAAAAAATATTTGCAAGAATTTTTATTTTATTCATCATTGTTTTCGCCTCCCTACAATCCCAGTCGTTCTTTCAGAACCGGCACATACTGCCGGGAAATAATCACTTTTTCCTCATTTTCGAGTAACGCTTCAAATCTGCCGCCAAAAGCAGGCGACAGATGCCGGATTTTGTCCAGATTTAGAATCATAGATTTGGAGGCCCGCATAAATGGAAAAGACACCAGCTGTTCTTCTAACTGATACAGTTTTTCTTTAACTTCATAAACATTCTTTTGTCCATAGGCAAAAACCTTATTGTCCGTTGCCTCAAAATAAAAAATATCCGGAAGTGCCAGAAGAGTAATTCCTTTTGCATCGTATCCCGTAATTTTCCGATCCCCGTTTTTCAGTTTGCAGATCAGATGGTTGATGTCATCCGTCAGCACACGGCATTTGATGATGATTTCTTCCTCTTCGTCCGGAGATGGATTGATGATCGTTATCTTCACATTGGTCCCCTCTTTTCCCTATCCTCTTTTATATCGGATTTTCTTAGAGATGTCTATCCCTTGTATGGTATGCTGTATAAAAATTTTCGAATCAGTTTCAACTTTTTTGCTGTATACGGCTGATAGCGGATCGGAAAATCCATCCATTTCTTTTTATCCACGATGCTGCGCTTATGTGTGAATTCCGCAAATCCGGCCTCACCGTGATAGCCGCCCATACCGCTTTCTCCTACACCGCCAAACGGCATCTCACTGGTAGCAAGATGAATCAGTGTGTCGTTGATGCAGCCACCGCCAAACCGACACTTCTCCAGAACCGTTTTCTTCACCTTTTTGTTTTCCGTAAAGCAGTACAGGGCAAGCGGTTTGGGGCGTTGATTGATCCAGGAGAGTGCATCCTCAAGTTTTTCATACGTCAATACTGGCAGGATGGGACCAAAAATCTCCTCCTGCATGACCGCATCTTCCCATTCTACGTGATCCAACACAATAGGTTCGATCCGCAGTTGATAAACTTTCCAAAGACAATGCGTCTTGCCGCAAGCCGGATCTTACTGCTTTTTTCTACAATGCATGGGCTTTTTCCGCCAAGTTCCAGTGTCACGGGCGTCAGATGTCTTGCAGCACTTTCCATGACCTGCTTTCCGACCGCTACACTTCCTGTGAAAAAAATCTTATCAAATTTTTCCTGTAAAAGTGCCTGATTTTCCTCCCGTCCGCCTAAAACAACGGCAACATATTCTGGTGGAAAACATTCTTCTAACAGATCTTTCAGGACATTTGCACTGGCCGGTGCATAAGCACTTGGCTTTACCACCGCAGTATTTCCTGCCGCAATGGCATCTACCAGCGGTTCTAACGTCAGCAGAACAGGGTAATTCCACGGGCTCATAATCAGCACATTGCCATAAGGAGAAGGGCTTTGATAACTTTTCGCAGCGAACTGCGCCAGCGGTGTTCTGACATGTTTTTGTCTGCAAAGCCGCCCTAAGTGCTGCTTCATCCAGCGGATTTCCCCCTGCACCAGTCCAATCTCACACATCACACTCTCCGTCTTGCTCTTTCCAAGATCCGTATGCAGCGCTTTGCAGAGGATCTGCTCCTGTTTTTGCAAGGCCATTTCCAATCTGCTCAAAGCCTCCATCCGCACATACAAACGCCCATTTAATGCGGTACGAACCGAAACAATACGATCCGCATTTACAATCGTTGTCTTTGATGCACGCTACATACATTTTCTTGTTATTTTCTCTTCCAGCTGATACAGTCTGCTTTTAATTTCATAAAACTTATTTGACGTATAAGCAAACACCTTGTTTTGCACTGCCTCGAAATATAAAATATCTTCTGTTCTTATGGAAACACATTATTTCTTTTCTGTGTATCCCCGGATAGATTCCCCTTTGCTTCTTACATACTCTTTTATTTCTGCAAATTCTTTCGTAAAATTTACATATTCGAGTATAACGCCCTCTTTTTCCGGGTCATCGATCTCTCTTTCTGTAATATTCATAACTGTCTCTTTTCTCATTTTTTATTCATTCTATAGTCGAAGGATATATTTACTTCCCATCTTTCTCCGGAAGAGCTGTCATGCACAAAAAAATAATTCCAAATACCACAACACATCCAACCATAAGCATCACCATCTGATTTACACTTACTACAGACCCCTGGAACTTCGGGTTACAATCCAGTGTATCACGAATCGCAGTAATCATTTCTTCTGGCAGCTGATTGTTCTCCATCTCTTCGAAGATTCCACGGAGCATATGATTTTTCAACAGAGAAGTTCCGTAGGTACTTGGCAGATACGACAGTACTTTCTGCAGGCCGCTGCCGAAATTTGAAATCGGCATGTAAGCTCCGCATAAAAATCCATACCCGGCACTTACGATCGTTCCCACTGCGGATAACTGACCCTGGGTTGTCAGTGGAAAACTGACGATGCTTGACAACGTGCTTCCAAAGAGTACCAGTAAAATTTCATCGAGAAGAACCCAGAATACATCTACAGCGCTCATATACCAGCCCATTTTGTACATATAGCCAAGGCATAATACAAGCGCAAGCCCATTCACCAGCAGGGAATTGACTACAGTAGATAAAAAATACCCAAGATAAAGCTGTGCTTTGCTGATTGGCGATACATTAAAATCTTTCCTTGTTCCGTTTGCCCGGTCCTGTACCATCGTAAGATTCACGCAGAATGTCACAGTCACACAGCTGACTGCCAGAAGAGCCGCGGCAAGCTGTGCGGCCACCGTTCCATCGACCAGTTTGTCTGAGATTGTAATCATGTCCGGGATCGCGGACACAAAGGAATCTCTGTATACGTTTGCCAGAAATGTAGCATACAGCAAAATCAGAATTCCCGGAGTAATTAAAGCCGAAAAAAACATTCCTCTGTCTTTAAAAAACAATTTTCTGTTTCGACTTATAAGTGCAAATACTGCCTTCATCTGTGCTCACCTCCCAATGTTTTTCCGGTTACAGCAAGAAATACATCATCCATTCTGCCCTTTACCACTTCATAATCACGGAATATTTCCTGATGTTCCACGATCAGCCGGGTAGCCTCTGCGGTATTTTTTACTTTTAACTGATAGCCATCCCGGATCTTTTTATACTCTCTGCCCAGTGTTTTGATTTCTTCTTCTGTCACACCATAAACAGACATAGTGTCCTGCACATACTCATTTTTCAGCTCAAAAGGAGTTCCTTCTGCCACGATGCTTCCTTTATCCAGAATCACCACATAACCGGCATTTGCAGCTTCTTCCATGTAGTGCGTAGTCAGAAAAACTGTCAGCTTTTCTTCCACTCGAAGTTTTTCAATGATATCCCAGATCAAAAGCCGCGTCTGTGGGTCAAGTCCTGTCGTTGGTTCATCTATAAAATTGGGCATCCCTCTCCCAGCCCTCTAAAACACTGGCTTTAACGTCAGAGACACGAGTGTATCGTGTTCACTATTATTCTCAAAGCGTTAGCTCTACTCCTTCTTGTTCCAGTGCAGCACTCAACTGTTTTGCATAAGTCACCTGTCCACACTTTTTCATTCCATATAAGATTCTTAAACATATATTTCTTTGTTTTAGTTTTCTTATGAGATATGTTCCGTCAAACGCCTTAGAGACTATGTCATCATGAACCTCTTCCAAATGTTCAACCGCTAAGAAACTATTACTCATCTCACTAAAACATAATAGTGTATTTAATGTATTCATAGAAATGCTGGATAAATATTTTTTCAAAATCTCCCCATTCTTTTGTATTTTGCGTAAATCGAACCCTATCTCTTTACCCTTGTTGTCAGATTTACTTTTCTCAGAATAGTATCTAACCAATGAAGCGTATTCTTTTAATTCATTTTCTGTAATTGACCCGAATACTTTCTCGCATCCAATATTTACCGAAAACTCTCTATTTTCCTTAATTAGATTTACAGCATCTGAAAATTCTTTACTTCCGAGATGATATTCTTGCTTAATCTCATCTTTGACTTCTTTGAATTTCTCTGTTCTCCATTCTTCATATACAGGAAGCCGCTTCGAAATATCCCATATATCTGCTCTCGACAAGCTCTTGGTAAATGTTCCTAGCGAATATTCAAAGATACAATTATCCAGAAAATATATCAAATCATCAAATTTTTTCATTACTTCCTTAAATTCTGTTTCTAACAATTCAATACTTACATGAGAAATTTTGTTTTTTATCATATGTGGTTCATCTTCTTTATTTAGTTCATATTTGAAGGCATCCCCCTCTTCATCGAAATAATAAAAGTAAATCATATCTTCTATATTCTCAAAATATGCAGGAATTCTTCTGTCAATATTCTTCTTATCACATGCTAATTTATATAGGCATTCAATACTATGCGTGTGTAATTCTTTTTTTCTTTCCTTTAAGACTTCCTCAGAATAACATATCCCTTTCTTTTCCTCTATTCGCCATAACATTTTTATGACAATCTTCAAAGATAGCTCAATGCTGTGTCTGGCGTTATAAACGATAGGATATACTAACAGATCTTCAACTTCGGAACCTGTTTTCAATGATTCCGTCAGAAGTTCAACGGTACGCTTGAACCCATTTCTTATATCCTCATCGGTAGTTCCCCCATTGTCACCTACGCATGCAATAATTGTATCTTCTTCATGAAATTCAAACGGATTTTCCATCTTCTATCATCCTCTTTCTTCGAATTTAACTTATCGATAAGTATATCATAAATACAATTTATGCACACCTTTTGTTATCTACACTTTTATATTCCAACCACAACAACCGGGAAATTCTTCCCGGTCGTTGCAGATTATTTTCTAATTCAGATTATAAAGTTTTTAATACGTTCAGGTCTTTCTTGTTTAAGGCTTTTCTCAATCTTACATTTTCTTTTTCCATTTGCTCTTTTTCACGTTTCAGCTCCCGGATCTGTTCTTCTAATACATTGATCCGATTCTTCAGTACAATGTCACCTATGTATCTTTTGGGGTCTATCATTCCTGCCTGCTGCTCCAGAGCACGATCCATTTCTTTTCTGACCGTTTCATTCTTATAAAAGAATCCTCTGGACAATCCTGTCCTCTTTGTCAGTTTTGGGACCGTCACTTTTTCCCGTTCTGTCAGCATCTGCCTGATTTCTGTCACTGCCCTGTTTACTTTTTCTTCACTGGCTTTTTTATTGCAGGCTATCATCGAATCGTATTTGTTCATATTCTTCCTCCCATCCTTCCAGACATTCCAGTACCATCTTAGATAATCGGTTTCTTGTTTTTCGTGTATCATCTGCCAGTATTTTGTTGCTCATCTTTCTGTAATACTTTACATTTCTCAGGCTTCTATGCCCCAGTAGTCTTGCGATTGTCCAGTCATCCACATGCATCTCGGCAAGCTTCATGCCATAAATATGCCGATACATGTGAGAACCGAATCCAAAATATTCTCCCTTATCATCTCGGAGATTTTCCTGATATATTTTATCTGTAATTTTTTGCTGGACTGTAGCATATTTCATTGGTTTTGAAGGATCACTTAAACTTGTAAAAATGTATTTACCTTTTCCGTGCTCCTTTTCTCTGTATCGAATCGCTTCCTTTATTAAGACAGCCAGTTCCTGACTAATCGGTTTTTCATAAAAATGTGTTTTCATTTGGTGAATCTGTATTATGGTTTCACCGTCTTTTTCAATCAGGCAGTCTGTCCTGAGTGTCAGTGTATCTGACATTCTTGTTCCAAGCATTTGATGAATAAGCATAAGTCTCGCCGTCTGCACATCCACTTTCGTAAGGAAAGCATTAAATCGCTTTAATTCCTGATCGGAATAAATTTTGATTTCTCCCCTTATATCTGGTGGAATATCCCGATTCAAAATTAAATCCTTTACCTGCGGATATTGATAGACGTCAGCTACCATATTCAGCAATGCCCGCAGTCTCGTCAGCTCCGCCCGATATCTTTTTGTCCCGGTATCTTCTGTTTTCATGTATATCAAATACTCTTCCATGATTTTCCTGTCCAGCTTTGAGCAGGAATCTACTTCTTTATTGTTTTCCTTCAGATATCTTGAAAACCTTCGAATGGCAGTCATTTCTTTTTTTACAGTACCGATGCTTTCTGTTTTCAGTTGAAAATAAATTGCCTTTTTTACTTCCTCTCTGAGATCCTGCTGGGAGATTTCCTTAAAATTTATAATTCTGGTCGTGCGCGTCAAATCCTGTTTCACTTGTATATCAAGTTTTTCAAGTTGCCAGACATCCTTTGTCATCTCATCTACATCAGCATCTCTTAAATCAAGGAAATAATCTATTAATCGGTCAATATAGTGCAATGTCTTTGCCTGTGATACCGTTTCATTCCCACAATGGGATTTTGCAATTTCTGTCAGGGGCAATCTCTGCTGTAAAAGCCATATTTTCATCTGCTGCTTCCATTTTTCTTTGTCCCAGTCCAAAAAACTTTCCGGTCTGTCTCTTCTGGTTTGCAGCATTTTACATAAATGATGGTAAAATCTTCTCTCAGTATAAAATTTTTCCGCCCCAAGCTGTTGTCCTCTGTATTTCAGGAACTCCCTCATTTCTTTCTGCATCTGTACAGACGGCAGTAAATCAAGGTCATACGAAGGTTCTGTTCCCATTCGTATTTTTGAAATTTCACTTGCTTTCTCATAAGAGTCCAATTTTTTTATGTAAAATTTATTTTCCACGTTTGCACTTCTTGATTCCTGATGCCAGGCTGTTTTCTCCTTTCTTGAAAAACTCCTGATTCGCTGCTGAAATTTTCTTTGGCATAAAATCCACATACTGCTGTGTCATCTCTTCATAATCATGTCCCAGATAGTCCCGGATACTCTGAAGAGGGACTTCGTCATCATATAACAGAGTCGCTATCGTATGGCGGAAATCATGTGATTTAAAATCATACCCTTTGAAAATATCCTGCCTCTTATTAAACAGTTCTTTCATTTGCCACTTAAACGAACCATACTGATATGCCCCTCCCCGTTTGTTTTGAAAAACATAATCCTCACTTCCAATATGATATTTTTCCAAATATCTTTTCATAATCTTATAAAGAACATCTGGAATCGGTACTCTTTTGTATGTTCGCATTTTCATCTGATAAACCTGTATCCACGCATCTCTTCCCTGCCAGGAATAAGCATCCCCTTTCAGGGTGCATACTTCACTGATCCTTAGTCCAATCAGCATAGAATGTAAAAGGATCAATCTTGGAATTTCAGGGAAATTTTTTAATTCTCTCAGAATCCTCTCATATATTTCCATCTCTACGCTTCGGTTATTATGACAATGTATTTCTTTTTTCAAATAATACTCATAACGAAATGGTATCCTGTCTATGATTTCTTTCGTCTGCAGATATTCATATAGCTGATAGATTGCTATAACAATATCATTAAAATAAGAAGCTTCTTTTAACTCAATTGTCTGGAAATATTTTTTTATTTCGGTTTCTGATGCAAGTTTCAGCTCCATCGCGGTTTCTTTTTCCATCCACATGGCAAATGCCAGAATCCTGTAGAATTCGGCTTGTATGCCACTCATTGCCAAATGTGTAACACCCAGACAGTATTTCATGTATTCCTGCAAAATTTCCCGGTTCTCTCTTTTTTCTATGCCCATAAAGGAAAATTTTTTCACAGGATTGGATGGGTTGACTCTATATTGTTCCAGATGCAGTCTTTCCAAATACCAGACTGTTGAATCCCATAAAATATTCTTGGCATGGCAGAAAAGATATTTCTGACATTCTCGGAGTTCTCTTTCTGCAAGCTCTTTTGCATATGCCGTATCTGCATATTTTTCAAGTTTATCGGCCTGTACCTGTGTAATATATCTTAAATCCTCAATATGTTCCTGCATACAAAATTGATATACCACCTTCAAACCGTTTAACCGCATTGTGCATTCTCTCAGCATTATGTCACGCAGTACGACATCTTCGATAATTTCTAAAAGCTGACGCTTGCATAGTTCTGAGCCGTTTACACGAAAATCCCAAACTAATTTATCAATAGCAACTTTGCAGTCATATCTTTCTGCGATTGCCGGATTTGGGTGATATGGTAAAAAGAGCAGTTCTTGGATTAAATCTGTATTCTTTGCTATCTCCTGTTTTCCTTTTAACGTATTGGCATGCTTTCTGATTGCATATAATTTTGCCTTATCCATTCCACGTAAATAGCTGCGTACTACTGAATCAGAATAAGTGCTTTTCAGATATTTCTTATAATCCACTCTAAGCTCATAATCGATGTCTGCTATATGCCACACTTCATTTTTTACCAAGTATGCTTTCAGACAGCCTTTTCCAGAGTTGCTGTCCATGCTTTCATCTAATTCCCGGCTCAGTTCTTCTATCTTCTTTTCCCGTTCTTCACTTGATGTCCATTGTTCTTCCGGCTCCCAAGCAAACACCCTTCTTGCCGGCATCTATCTTCACCTCCTGCTTTCCAAAAACTGTTCTACTCCGTAAAGTTTGGAATATCGGCGGTAAAATTCCTGACTTGCTGTTTTCAGCTTGTCATCTAAAACATTCAGATATCGTATGGTTGTATCGAGATGCTTGTGTCCCAGTGCCTGGCTGATCATTTCCAGCGGCCAGTCTGCTTCCCACCTCGTATTTGCATAATATCTTCGAAGCATGTGCGGTGTGATCTTGATCCCAGTCTTTTTCTCCATGCGTTCAAACATATCGTAGACGCTGTCTACTCTTAACGGCTTCCCTATGGTATCCCCTTTGATGTTAATAAACAGGTATTCCTGTTTTTGCAGGATGTCCCAGTATTCCCCGATATAATAAAGCAGGAATTCAAAGGTATCATCGCTCACCCGTCCTCTTCGCTCTTCGGCATTTTTTGCTCTTGCATCGTTTTCATTATCATCCCGGAAGTCTACCCGGATCTCATGGTTTTCGTAATCGATGTCTTTGGTATAATCAATTCCCAAAATTTCACCGATGCGGAATCCCAGTTCCGATGTCAGTAAGATCAACACCTGATCCCTGCAGTTTGTACAGGCTTCTAAAATCGTTACGATTTCGTTCCGTTCGGCTGCCCGGACGTTTCGTTCCTCTTCTTTTAAGTATCCTTTAAATGACCGGGAGCGGATGGTTCTTCTGACCCCGATGGCATTTGCCTTTGTGATCGGCTGATTATAGGATAATACCGACAGGCAGGAACCGTTATTTCTGACTACTTCTAAAAAAGAATAAAACCTGAACACTTCTTTTAAGTAAGCGTTACAGGTTTTATTCTGCGGTTCTTTATCCAAATTGTCGGTATGTTTCCCGGCTTTCAGCCATTTCAGATATTCTGCGAAAAAATCATATTGCGTTTCGTAATCCATTCCATAGACATCTTCTGCTTCATGTTCTTCTTCCAGCAGATATTCCCAGTAGTAGGCAAGGGCAAATGCATTTCTCCGTATAGTATTCGGGGAACGGTTTGCCCGCACCTGATGCATTAGATACTTGCTTGGCAGCAACACAATTTCCAGTGTTTCCATATCCCGTATAAAGAAATATTTTACGGAACCTTCTCGCTGCATTTCCACTTTATATCGCTTCATGTTGTCTGCCTCCTTTCCTCTAACGCTATACACAGTATACCCAACTCATGCCAATAAAGCTATCACCAATACCACCAATTCGCTCCAAACCGCCCCTGAAATACCACTAAACTTTTTGTCCTGTCTGCTACCCGGATCTGGGCAGAACCAATAACGCCACGGATGTTCTCAGCTATAGTACCGCTCCACTTTCCGGCTTCGGATAAAATTTTCTACTTCTTCGATCCGTTCTGCCATCTGGCACTTTGGCAGTGCTTCCAGAACATCACTCCGATACCTGCCTTTCTTTGCTGTCCGGTGATCCAAAATGGACACAACGCAGGTGTCCTGCTCCGTGCGGATTGCCCGGCCGAATCCCTGCCGCAGCTTCTTCTGCATATCCGGGACTACGATGGTCTGGATATAGGATTCCAGGGATCGGTACTGCTCCTTTTGTGCTTCATGGATGGGGTCCGGAACAGAAAATGGCAGTTTTACGATGATGAGAGACGATACCATGTCCCCCGGAAAGTCCACACCTTCCCAGCAGGAGCCGGCTGCGAACAGCACTGCATTCTCCATCTTCTTAAACCGTGCAATCTCTTCCTGGGAGTTTCTCCATACCTGCACCATCGGGAACGGGATCTGATCCCGCAAAAGCTGATGCACATTTCCCATCAGGGTATAAGATGTGAACAGTACCAGCGTATGCCCGTAAGTGGAACACACCAGATCACGGATCTGCCCGGCAAGCTGCTCGGCCTCTTCCCTGCTTCCCTTTTTCATAGGTCTTAAATGCTCCGGGATGTAAAGCAGACAGTTCTCTTTGTAACAGAATGGGGATTCTGCCACACACTCCCGGACGCCCGTTTCTTTTTCCAGCCCGGTCATCTGTCTGGTTCTTGCAAACCCGTTCCCGGCTTTTAAGGTGCCGCTGGTTAAGATCGCCGGAAATCCCCGGCTCCATAAAGTCGCATCCAGATACTTCGGGATCTCCCGGTTGACTGCCATAAAGGTTAAATGTCCCCGGCTGTCCTGCTGTAAAAACAAAATATATCGCTTGTCGTTCTTTAAAAACCATCCGAACAGCTCTTCCATCTCTTCCATCCGCCGAAAGATCCAGTAAGGAATATTCCCGGCAAGCCTTTTGATCATAAGCTGAAGCCTTTCCTGCATCTGGGCTAAGGCTGTGCCAGCTCCCGGCGGAAAATAAAAACTTTCTTTTCCAGCCATGTCCTCTGTGCCATCTTTCCGATGCTTTCGGATCTCCGCCTGAAGTGCAGAAAACCCTTCCATCAGCCGTTTTCCATCCGTGCCTTTATGCTCTCTGCCTAAAAAGTAAGCAATCTCCTGCACATCTTCCCTTCCAATGCTTCTTCCATACATCTGGCTGGCGGCTTCCGGGAGTTTATGGGCCTCATCCACAACCAGCGCCCTGTAATCTGCCAGAAGCGGCCGGTACCCATTTGCCCGGTGCATGGCATCTGCCAGAAGATAATTGTGATTGCAAATCTGTAAAAAAATGTCCTCTTTCCTGGAACTATCCAGATGCTTCTGATAACGGCATTCTACTTTTCCCGGACACTCCCTAGGGCAGAATTTTGGTACGCACACCAGCCTGCGGTCAAAACCGCTCAGGTTATGTACGGAATCTAAAT
>ERZ827037.154-NODE-154-length-84058-cov-18.993953_pt1 | contig 84058 bp, 76 predicted proteins | sample MGYA00519924_ERZ827037 | MGnify/ENA primary metagenome ERZ827037 (study PRJEB31778, sample SAMEA3449250) | human gut metagenome | biome: human gut; feature: human-associated habitat; material: faeces | place: United Kingdom | collected 2010/2012 ... | reverse complement strand
TGGTCGCTTCGGCCACCATATAGTTATACCCTGCCTTGTCGCTCTCTACAGCGGCTTTCCCCTCTGCCAGATACCCGCTGGGATCGGAGGTGAAGTAACCGGCGGTGATGGTAAGGTTACCAGTCTGATCAGCCGCCCTGACAGCTGTTACATGAGAGGGAGCTGAATACTGGCCACCCGATATTACAACTGTAGCCTCTTTTTTCGCTCCACCGTCAGCATCATTGCCAATTTGTACCGCAGCTTGATTTCCTTCCGTAGAGAAATCGCCACCCGTAATATTGGCAGTAACCGCATCTTCTTCCCCTGCGACATAGAGGGCGTAAAAGATATTTCCACCCGTATCGCCATGTTCCGCGCAGGCTTTTGTAATAAAGTTGCCTCCGCTTACAGTCAACGTTCCGCCTATCGCACCTGCTGCCCCTTGTGTCCCAATAACTGTTCCCCCAGTAATGGTCATGGATGCACCATTTGTCCCGCCACTGAGAACCGCATAATAGGGTGTTTTTCCATTTTTGTTACAGCTGGTGTTTTCAAAAGTCCCCTCATTAATGATGAGGTTGGAAATACTGATGATAGCCGGATATGCATTTCCCTGAACATGGCCACCATTAAAGGTCATGATTGCCCCTGCACGGTTATAAAATGTCGCAGCATCTGCGTTTTTGCCATTCTCATACGTTCCATTCTCAATCGTTAATGTACCATAATTGTTTACGGCGCCATACCCCGTGGACTCAGATGCCGCACTGCTGATCGTTCCATTTCCGGTAATGGTCAAAACCCCATTATTGACAATGGGACGGCCCTCAAAGTCTGACGTTGTAGTGATGGCCTTCTCTTTTAAATCCAGCACAAGTTCTTTGTCCTGGGGAACAGTGACAATATCCTCTGTTTCCATGACAATATTATCAAGAAGGGTAATGGTTGTTCTTTGGCCAGAAGGAACGGCGTCTACTGCCTTCTGCAAAGATTCGTAAAAATTATCCCCCACCTGCGCCACAGCGTTTTCGGCAGACAGGGCTTGTACGACATACTTCTCCCCATTTTGCACCACAGTATAGCCATCGGCTACAAAGTTAGCAACAGGGTTCTCTGTTTTACTCTGGGACGGATCATAATTCACAAACGTGCCGCCAGTGACAATAATCCGGTCTGGGTTGTCTTCCTCCGGCTTTGCGGCATTATAATCGATCAGGTTGAGGTGCCAATACGTATCATTGTATAAAACATCTGCCGAATAAGTTCCACCCGCAATCGTAGCAGTAGCAACCGTATTGGGGTCTTTTTGGCCCACCTGGACACAAGTCATTACCGCATGGAAATCACCGTTTTCAATGGTCAAATTTGCATTGCCCTGAACACGGAAAATATAGCCATACTCGTTGTAACTACTATGATAGTACTCATTTGTGTAATCGAACGAGCCATTACCCGTTACAGTCACACTGGCAGTACCAGCAATATCAATAATACCAAGTGCTTCGTTCGATTTGCTCGGTACATAGGATACCGTCTGCCCGTTCATATCAAGGACAATTTTCCCATCATCAATTTTTGCCGGCTCTCCGATGGTAGTTTTCCTAAGCACTACAACTGTATTTCCATCCACCGCCGCATTAAGCGCTTCGGCCAACGTATCGTAGTGGGTGGTGCCAATAGCAGCGGCGTGCTGGCAGCTGTCCCCGCCTTGGCAGTTTTCTACTTTCTCTGCGCTGGCTGCCAATGGCACCATGCCTACAACCAAGCACAGGGCCAGCAGCAAAGATAAAAATTTTTTCATGCGTGTTCCTCCTTATCAATTGGTGCTATTTACTTCTCTGGTTTTCCCAGAGCATTAGCCTGAAAACACGGCTACAAAAAGCTTTCTGCCGGCAGCATTTGCGCTCCCATGAAAGCATTTTGTTCTGTTGTGAAACACAACAGAACAAGGGGTATACCCCTTGTTGGAACTGAATTCTATTTGGGTAATATTATATCACACCATTGCCGTTTTGTCATCATACCCTTATGAGTGATTTAATTAAAACTTTTTCCTTAAAACTTGAGGCAATTCAACATTTTGCTCATATTCTTGACGGTGCCGAAAACCTCTACCGGTCATCATGATACTGCGGATCAACGCTTCTAATCTTTCCCCCCATCTCTCCGTAAAATCACGAGGGGATCTCAGTCACGCTGGCCAGCCGCTTCTTCCCCTACGCCAGGGAAGACATCCTGAACCTGGTAAACCAGGAAATATGCTGCAACTTCACGCATATTCTAATGACGGACGGTTTGGTCTGGATTCCAATACAATGCCCCTTTTCGGGGCATCCAGGGGGATGCAACGATGGATTCTCTGCATTTACAGGAAGAATATACCGACATCAAGTTAATCAAACACCGGGTAGAGCACTTGACCCTCCCCCCTGCCCAAGGCGCTGACCGTGACCGGCTGGTGGAGGAGCTGGCCCATGTGCTGAAGCCAGGGAACAAGATTTAAGCTTGACTGCCAGCAAATTTTCAGAAAGATTACCTATTAAAAGTCAAGGGATGAAGTGGAAAAAGGAGGTGTCAAACGTGTTGGCTCTCTATGCCCGCAAGTCGGTGGAACGGGAAAACAGCATCAGCTGTGAAACTCAGATTGAATATTGCAAAATGATGATCCGCCCCGAAGAGCGGGGGGAAAAGGTGGTCACCTTCATCGACAACGGCTTCTCCGGTGGAAATGTGAACCGGGATGGCTTCCAGAAGATGATGCGGTTGGTTCGCCAAGGTAAGGTCCGCAAGGTAATTGTGTATAAGCTGGACCGTATAAGCCGCTCCCTCTCCGATTTCATGAACATCTTGCAGGAGTTTAAAGAGCACAAAGTGGAGTTTGTGTCCTCCCAGGAAGCGTTTGACACCTCCTCCCCTTATGGGGATCTGATCGTTAAAATCCTGATGGTCTTCGCCGAGTTCGAGCGTACATCCATCATCAACCGTGTCTCTCAAGCCTATCTCCACAGAAGCGAGATGGGTTTTTACATGGGAGGACGCAGGCCCTATGGCTTCCAGCTGGTGCCAACGGTCATTCACAACATCAGGACCAAGAAGCTAGACCCTATCCCCTCTGAGGCAGAGCAGGTGCGGTACCTCTTTGAGGTGTACGCCCAGGAAACAGTATCCCTGCGCAGGCTGGCGGACATCTTGGATGCCGAAGGGAAACAGCCTTTGAATGGCAGCCGCTGGACTACAGCGAAGCTTTCCACCCTGCTGAAAAATCCCATCTATGTGAAAGCCGACTCCAACGTGTATGACTATTACGGCCGGCATGGGACGGAAATCGTCACAGATGTCACCCAATTCACGGGAGAGTACGGCGCCCAGCTCTATGGCCACACCAAGCACCGATCCGATAATCCGGATTGGTCGGATATGCGGCTGGTCTTGCTGAGACACCCTGGTATCGTAGATTCCCACATCTGGCTCAAATGCCAGCACAAGCTGGAAAAGAACCGTCAGATCAGCAAAAGCTACAGCAACCCCACCAGCTGGCTGGCAGGCAAAGTGGTGTGTGAACCATGCGGCCGCTCCATGACCACCATCAAAGGGAATGCCAACCAGAAAGGCCAGGTGCGGCGGTATTTCAACTGCACTGGCAAATCCCAGAGGGTATGTGCTGGCCCCAAGGTGACCATCTACGCGGAAGATCTGGAAAATATGGTCTACCAGTGTATTGCTGAGAAACTGTCAGGGCTGAATGAAACGAGATACCGCTCCCACAAGAATAGCAGCAGTGAGCTCAATGGCCTGAGGCTGAAGGTCAAAGCCGTTGAGCAGGCAGAAAAACAGCTTATGGATTCCATACTGTCCGGGGGGTTCCATGAGGATCTCCTGGCTATCGCCAACAAAAAAGCCACCCAACTCAAACAGGAGCGTCTGGCGCTATGCCAACAGATGGAAAAACTCCAAAGTGATGAGGACAAAACAGGGGCTGTCATCAATTTGGCAAAATCCTGGAAAACCGCCGATTACCAGCGAAAGAAGGCGGTTGCAATGATTCTGATACATAAAATCCTCATCAGCGAGGATGGGGACGCGAAGATCATTTGGAATGTTTGAGGGGAAAACCTCCAAGGCAGCTATGCCCTGGAGGTTGTTTCTTTCCCGCGGGATGATTCGAAAATCCGGCTTTTCCTTGGCTGACTGCGCCCTGGAGATTATAATGCGGAGTGTTATCGGGAAGGAAAGATCTGCGCTTGAAACTGCACTATCTATGAAAAATCCCCTGTGGGCAGCAGCCTACAGGGGATCATTTTTGCTTAAATGAGTATGGTTCGCTTCTCCGAACCGCTGGAAGTGGACGATCTCCCGCTCTCGCAGAAATTTAATGGGGTCCCTCACATCTGGATCATCGGTGAAGCGGAGGATATTATCATAGGTCATGCGCGCTTTCTGTTCGGCGCCCATGTCCTCATGAAGGTCCGCGAGGGTGTCGCCGGTGACGGAAAATGTGTTGGCGTTAAAGGGAGTGCCGGAAGCTGCCATGGGATAGACGCCTGCCGTATGATCCACAAAATAATCGTCGAACCCGGCTGCTTTGATCTGTTCCGGGGTCATATTCCGGGTCAGCTGGTAAACAATGGTGCCCACCATTTCCAGGTGGGAGAGTTCTTCTGTCCCAATATCGGTGAGGATCGCTTTCAGCTCCGGGGTGGGCATGGCGTACCGTTGGCTCAAATACCGCAGCGACGCCCCGATCTCCCCATGGGGACCGCCGTACTGGCTGATGATCATTTTTGCCAGGCGGGGGTTGGTGTTCTTGATGCGGATGGGGTACTGCAACCGTTTTTCATAGAGAAACATTTAATTCCCCTCCTTTTCCCAGGGCCAAGGGTCGCTGACCCATTCCCAACGGCTGGTGTTCTGGGACGTTTCCCCCAGAGGGCCAAACTTTTCCTCAAACTCTTTTTTCAGCTTGGCTGCCCGGGCGGAGTACTCCTCCAGCCTGCGAGCAGCCTCTTTGTTGTTGGGGTGGGTGTCCAGGAACAGATGGAGTTCCCAGCAGGCGAACCGGGCAGCGTCATAGCGCTTGCGCATCATTTGTTCTTCACTCATCGCGGCTCCCCCCTCCTGCCGTAAAACGGCTTATCCAAAACCGGGAACAGCGTACCGGCGTCCAACGCCCGGTCGATATCGTGCAGGTTTGCGTTCCACTGCTGATAGGGCACATAGGCCATAGCGGGAACCGGGTCTTTGGGCAGCGGATTCAGGCCGTCGTACAGGCCGCAGGACATCCCAGTCATTTCTTCTGCCAAGTCGATTACCCCTTTCCATTTCTTTTTTTCAGGGACGGTCTTGTCCCCTTGGTACAGGATATGCGGCTTGGGACAAAGGGTGCGCCCACCTTAAAAAACAAAAGAAAAAGCCGGCCCGGTTGGGCCAGCCTTTCTCAGAAAACTCATTACATTGCGTTGATATCCTCGGGGCACAAAATATCGAACCCGTTGGCGTGGAGGGCTTCCGCGGCCTTCTGGCCGTTGTCTACCCGGATGATGACAAACGCCTTGCCATTGTCCCGGCTGATGAACGCGTACATATACTCCACATCAAAGCCCTCGTCGGAAAGCAGCCGCACGGCTTTTGAGAAAGCGCCGGGCTTGTCGTAGATCCCCACGGCGATTACCTTGGTGAGAGTGACCGTCATACCATGGGCCTTCAAGGCTTCCACGGCCTCCTTGGGTTTGTCCACAATCACGCGGAGGATGCCAAAATCCCGGGTATCCGCCACGGAGATGGCGCGGATATCGATCTGGGCATCGGCCAGCACCTCGGTGACCTCCGCCATACGGCCGGGTTTGTTTTCAATGAATACGGAAAGCTGCTGGATCTGCATACAGTCACGTCCTCTCCTGAAGATAGGCCCCAGAGGGGCTGTAGTTTCTGGTCTTATTATAACAGAGAGAAGTTTTTTTGGCAAGAAGGGCAACTTGGCACAACGGGGTTTTCCAAAACTTTTTGCCCCCTTCCCCAGCGCCCGTCACATCATCCGCTTGTCGATGACACGCTTTGCCTTGCCCTCGCTGCGCTCGATGGACTTGGGCTCCAAAAGGGTGATCTTGGCAGCGATATTCAAGGTGGAGTGCAGGGCGTTTGCAATGGTGTGCTCCACCTGCTCCAAGCTGCGCACGGTATCGGCGAACATAGTTTCGTTCATCTCCACCTGAACTTCCAGGACGTCCAGGTTGTTCTTCCGGTCTACGATCATCCGGTAATTGGGATCCATACCCAAATCCAGCAGCACGCTCTCGATCTGGGAGGGGAACACGTTGATACCGCGGATAATAAGCATATCGTCGGTGCGGCCCTTGGGCTTGTTCATCCGCACGGTGGTGCGGCCACAAGCGCAGGGTTCATGGGTCAGGGAACAAATGTCCCGGGTGCGGTAACGGATAAGGGGAAGCGCCTCTTTGCCGATGCAGGTGAACACCAGCTCCCCTTCTTCCCCATCTGGCAGCTGCTCGCCGGTGACAGGGTCGATGATCTCGGGATAGAAGAAGTCCTCTTGGACGTGCATCCCCTTTTGCTCCTGGCACTCGCAGGCAACGCCAGGACCGGCGATCTCCGACAGGCCGTAGATGTCATAGGCTTTGATGGCCAGGGCTTTTTCGATCTCCCGGCGCATCTCTTCAGTCCAAGGCTCGGCGCCGAAAATGCCGATGCGCACCCGCAGGCTGTTGGGGTCGATACCCTTGTCCCGGACTGTTTCCCCGATATACATGGCATAAGAGGGGGTGCAGCACAGGATGTCCGAACCGTAATCCTGGAGGATCTGCACCTGGCGGTTGGTGTTGCCCGAAGACACTGGAATGACCGTGGCGCCCAGCTTTTCCGCGCCGTCGTGGAGGCCCAGGCCGCCGGTGAACAGGCCATAGCCATAGCTCACATGGACAAAGTCCTCATGGGTGCCGCCGGTGCCCACAATAGCGCGGGCGGCGCTGCGGGCCCAAATGTCCAAGTCATGCTGGGTATAGGCCACCACCGTCTGCTTGCCAGTGGTGCCGGAGGAAGCATGGACCCGGGCCAGGTCATCCCGGGGGACAGCAATCAGGCCAAAGGGGTAGGTATCCCGCAAGTCCTGCTTGGTGGTAAAGGGCAGCTTGGTCAAATCGTCGATGGACTGGATGTCCTCAGGCTTGAGGCCGATCTCGTCGAACCGCTTTTTGTACAGGGGCACATTTTCATAGCAGCGCTTGACCATGTCCCGCAGCCGCTGGGACTGGATCTCCCGCAGGGTTTCCCGGGAGGCGCATTCGATTTCCGGCTCGTAATAGTTTGGCATGGGTCGTCGATCCTTTCTCTGTGGTGGGTTAACCGGGTTTCCCCGGGAAAATACTTCTAAAAGCTCAGGCGTTCCAGCCCAGCTCGAAGGCTTTCTGGTTCATCTCCAGGAACTTCTGGGGCACACAGCGCTCCACGGCGGAGAGCCAGCTCTCCTTTTCCCCGCCCAGGCGGCGGGCCATGGCGCCGATGAGCACCACGTTGACAGCCTTCTGGGAGCCGGCCTCTTCCGCCAGCTTCAAGGCGTCCACTGCCAGGACGTCCACACCCTTTTCCCCCATTTCAGAGAGCAGGCCCTGGGGGTATTCCTTTTCCCCTGTGACCACGGGCATAGGATCGATCTGCTGGGTGCTGGTGACCACAGTGCCGCCCTCTTTCAAATAGGGCAGGAACCGGGCCGCTTCCAGCTGCTCAAAGGACAGGAGGATATCCGCCTCTCCCGTTTCGATAATGGGGGAATACACCTTGTCCCCATAGCGGACGTAGGTCACCACGGACCCGCCCCGCTGGCTCATGCCATGGACCTCGCTGACCTTCACGTCGTAGCCCTGGCTCATCATGGCGTCGCCCAAAATACGGCTGGCAAGCAGGGTGCCCTGCCCGCCCACGCCGACGATCATTACACTTTTATTCATAAAGACCACCTTTTGCTTCGTCTAAATTCGCTGTTTTCACACCCAAAGAGGCTGGCCTCAGCCAATGGCACCCTTGGGGCACAGGGCCTTGCACACGCCACAGCCAACACATTGGGTGCCATCGATGACCGCTTTCCCGTTCCGGTAGCTGATGGCCGGGCAGCCGATGCCCAAGCAGGCCTTGCAGCCAATGCACTTGTCCTGGTCTACAGAGAGAGGCGGGTTGTGCTTGACATACTTCAGCAGGGCGCAGGGCCGGCGGCTGATGATGACGGAAGGCTCTTCCGCGGCCAGCTCTTCCTTTAGGACCCGGGTGACTTCCTTCAGGTCGTAGGGATCCACCACGGACACCCGGTTGATGCCGATGGCGTGGCACAGGGCTTCCAGATCCACGGCAGTGGCAGGCTCGCCCTTGATGTTGTAACCGGTGGTGGGGTTCTGCTGGTGGCCGGTCATGCCGGTGATGGAGTTATCCAGCACGATGACCACGGAGTTGGAGCGGTTGTAGGCAATGTCGATAAGGCTGGTAATGCCGGAATGGGCAAAGGTGGAGTCGCCAATGACAGCCACGGACTTTTTCTCCGCCTCTTCCCCGCGGGCCTTATTGTAGCCGTGGAGGGCCGACACGGAAGCGCCCATACAGATGCAGGCGTCCATGGCGCCCAGAGGTGCGGAAGCACCCAAGGTGTAGCAGCCGATATCGCCGCTGACGTAGACCTTTTCCCGCTTCAGGGCGTAGAACACGCCGCGGTGGGGGCAGCCGCAGCACATGACGGGAGGCCGCACAGGGATCTCAGCCTCCAGGGACAGGCTGTTGGCCTCTTCCCCAGTGAGCAGCTTTTTCACGATCTTCTGGGAGAACTCCCCGCACCGGGGGAACAAGTCCTTGCCGGTGACTTCCACACCGATGGACTTGCAGTGGTCCTCAATAAACGTATCCAGCTCTTCCACCACGTAGACCTTCTCGCACTTGGCGGCAAAGTCCTGGATCAGCTTCACAGGCAGGGGCCACACCAGGCCCAGCTTTAAGTAGTTGACGCTGTCCCCCATGGCCTCTTTTACGTACTGATAGGGGGTACCGGAGGTGATGACGCCCACTTTTGCACCGTTGTCCTCCACCTTGTTCAAAGAGGTGGTTTCCGCATAGGCGATCAGGGTCTGGGTACGGGCTTCCACCTTCTCGTGCTTGGGCTTTGCAAAGGCGGGGAGCATCACGTTTTTGGAGGGATCCTTTTGATACTCCTTCAAGGGCAGCTCTTTGCGCTCACCAAGCTCCACGATGCTGCGGGAATGGGCGATGCGGGTTGTCAGCCGCAGGATCACCGGGGTGTCGAACTGCTCGGAAAGCTCATAGGCCAGCTTGGTGAACTCTTTACATTCCTTGGAATCCGCGGGCTCCAGCATGGGCACCTTGGCCGCCCGGGCGTAGTTGCGGGAATCCTGCTCGTTCTGGGAGGAGTGCATCCCAGGGTCGTCCGCCACTGCCAGCACCATACCGCCGTTTACGCCGATATAGCTCATGGTGAACAGGGGGTCGGCTGCCACATTCAGGCCCACGTGCTTCATGGCACAGAAGGACCGCGCGCCGCCGATGGAAGCGCCGCAGGCCGTTTCCGTGGCCACCTTTTCGTTGGGGGCCCACTCACAGTAGATCTCCGGGTATTTCACAGCGGACTCGGTGATCTCGGTGCTGGGGGTGCCGGGATAGGCGGAAACTACCCGCACACCGGCCTCATACAGGCCACGGGCCACGGCCTCGTTGCCCAGGTACAATTCTTTCATGTCGATCTTCCTTCCTCTTATTCTTCCGCGGGCTGGTTCCGCAGATCCAGCACCCGCTTTGCCTTGCCCTGGAAGCGCTCCAGGCTCTTGGGAGAAACCAAGGTGACTTTGGTTTCCAGGCCCAGCACGCTCTTCAGGCGGTCATGTATCTTCTTTTGCAGGGATTGCAGTTCGCCGAAGCTTTCCAAAAGGGAGGCATCCACAAGCTCCACTTTCACTTCCAGGGTGTCCAGGAAGTTCTTCTTGCGCACCACCAGCTGGTAGTGGGGGCCCACGTTCTCCATCCCCACCAGCACGCTCTCGATCTGGGAGGGGAACACATTGACGCCCTTGATGATGAGCATATCATCCGTGCGGCCCATCACCTTATCCATGCGCACATGGGTGCGGCCGCAGGCGCAGGGCTCGTAATTCAGGCGGGTGATGTCCTTGGTGCGGTAACGCAGCACAGGCATCCCTTTTCGGGTAAGGGTGGTGACCACCAGCTCGCCCACTTCCCCGGCCGCCTTCTGCTCCAAGGTGTCCTGATCGATGATCTCCGGCAGGAAGGCGTCCTCGGCAAAATGCAGGCCGCAGCGCAGGTGGCACTCGCCGGACACGCCCGGGCCGGTGAGCTCCGTCATGCCATAGTTGTCGGTGACAGTGACCCCTAAGGTTTCCTCAATGCGCTCCCGCATTTCCTCGGTGCAGCCCTCGCTGCCCAGGATGCCGTACTTCAGGCTGGCGTAGGCTTCTTTGGGGTAGGGGCTCTCCCTGACTAGCTCGCCCAGATACAGGGCGTAGCTGGGAGTGGCCACCAGGCCGGTGACGCCGAAGTCCCGCATCATCATCAGCTGCTTTTCCGAGTTGCCGGAAGAGGCCGGGATGACGGTGGCGCCCACTTTTTCCAAGCCAAAGTGCAGGCCCAGGGCACCGGTGAACAGGCCATAGCCAAAGGAGATCTGGATGATGTCGTCCGCGGTGACCCCAGAGGCTGTAACGATACGGGCCACAAAGTCGGACCAGTTTTCAATGTCCTCCCGGGTGTAGGCGCCCACGGTGGGCTTGCCCGTGGTGCCCGAAGAGGCGTGGATGCGCACGATGTCCTTCATGGGCACCGCCAGCATCCCAAAGGGGTAGTTGTCCCGGATGTCGTTTTTGGTGGTAAAGGGAATGTACTGGATATCCGACAGGGCCTTAATCTTGTCCCCGCTGGTGATGCCCGCCTGCCCCAGCCGCTCATGATAGAAGGGGACATTGTTGTAGCAATAGTCCACCATCCACTTCAGCCGCCTCAGTTGCAGGGCCTCGATATCCGCCCGTTTCATAGTTTCGATGTCTTTTTGGAAAAACCTGGGTTCCATCTGCTTTGCAAACCTTCTTTCCCGGGATGGCATTTTTACCCCCGGTATTGTGCTTTAGTAACCTGGCGCTTTAAATCAAAAAAGCAACCTTTGTTTATTTTACCGTAAATTCCTTTAGTTTGCAACTGTTTTTCGACAGGCCTCCATTTTTTCTGCCAGCCAGGGCAGATGGCACTCAAATTTGGGGCCAAACCGGTAGTCAGCGCTCTTTTCAAAGGTGGTTTCGATGGTGCGCCAGGTAAATTCCGTGGCGATTTCACAAGATCCCGTTAAAGAGCCCCCATTCAAAAGCCCCCCCAGCAGCGCCGAGGCAAACAGGTCCCCGGTGCCGTGGTAAAACCCCTCGATGCGGTCGGTGAGGTAGAGCTCCGCCTCCCCTGTGCGGGCATCGTAACAGGCGGTACCCAGGCTTCCCTCGTTGAGCCATACCCCGGTGAGCACGGCCATCTTCGGCCCCAGGGCGCACAGCTGGCGCAAAATCCCCCGGATCTCCTCCCGGGTGTAGGGACCCGGGTTGTAAGGGCGCCCCAACAGGTGGCAGGCCTCGGTCATATTAGGCACCACAATGTCCGCCTTTTGACACAGGCGGGCCATGCCATCGGCCATCTCCTGGGTGTAGGTGCGGTAGAGCTTGCCCCCATCCCCCATCACCGGGTCCACCATGATCAGGGTGTCCTCCCCTTTGAACCAATCGAACACCTGCTCCACTAGGCCGATCTGGCCTGCGCTGCCCAAAAAGCCGCTATAGAGCGACTGGAACCTGGCGCCCACCTTTCTCCAATGCTCCGCCATGGGCAGCAGGTCATCGGTCAGGTCCCGGTAGGTGTAGCCTTCAAAACCGCCGGTGTGGGTGGAGAGCACAGCGGTGGGCATCACGCTGGTTTCCACCCCGCAGCAGGAGAGCACCGGCAGGGCCACGGTCAGCGAACACTTGCCCACCCCGGAGATATCGTGGATGGCAAGGCAGCTCATCTCTTTATAGATCATAGGATCACGCCTTTTCTGTAGGTTTCACGTTCTTGGCTTTCCACTATAGAGAAAGTTATACGCAACAAGTGTAGTACAGCGAGAGCGGAATGTCAAACAGAATTGCCTTGCACCGCCGGAAGGCCAGGCAAACTGCACAAAGGGCGTCGGGAATCTTTGGCATCCTTTCCGTGGGCTTCCCCGCAACCAAAGCCCCCTTTGTGGTATTCTTATAGGTGAAAAGAGCCGTGGATCCGCCACAGCTCCCCTTACTTATAGAAAAGGAGGTTGGATGGTATGAAAAAGGCCGTAAAACAAGCCCTGTGCAGTGTTCTTTCTGCGTTGCTGTTAGTTTTTCCCCTGCCTGCTGGTGCGGTACAAGCCTGGGAAAATCCCTTTGGGGACGTGGCTGACACAGATTGGTACTACCAGCACGTGTTTTGGGCATCGGAGTCCGGGGTGATGAACGGCACCTCAGACACCGCTTTCGATCCGGACGCCCCCATGACCCGGGCCATGTTCGTCACCACCCTGTTCAACTGGGAGCAGGTTGAGGACTTAAACTACCGGGGCAGCCGCTTCCAGGACGTGGACGCTGAGGCCTGGTACGCCGCGCCTATCGAGTGGGCAGCCTCTTACGGGATCGTCAGCGGCACGGGGCAGGGAGAGTTCACCTTCACCACCCCCACTTTAGACACTTTCTCCCCCGCCGCCCCCCTCACCCGCCAGGACGCGGTGGTGATCCTGCACCACTACACCTCCCAATACATCACCACAGTGCAGCCCTTCCCCTGGGAGGACGTGGAGAAGTTCCCCGACAGTGGAGAGGCTTCCGGCTACGCCAAGGAGGCCCTGGCCTGGGCGGTGGGGCTGGGGCTCCTCAACGGCAGCGACGGGAAGCTGTTGCCCCAAGGCACCCTGACCCGGGCCCAGGCAGCGGCGCTGCTCCACAACTTTTTTGGCCGGCTGACCCAGGCGCCCCAAGTGCCCTCGGCTTATGTGGAGGCGCGCCCCGACGCCTGGTACCTTCTCGGCGACCAAACCTATCACTACCGCATCCCGGAGATCGTCTTGGAAGGGGTGGACGCCACCGAAGTGAACCAAGCCATCCAGGAACTGTACGGAGACGCCTACGAACAGGCCATTGACACCCTGGACCAGGGGCATCCCCCCGCCACCTGTGAGATCGGCTACTACTGGAATGTGTATGGGGACATTCTCTCCCTGGTGACCTATGAGGAGGGCAATAGCAATTTTTACCGCTACACCGTGTGGAACCTGGACAGGAACACCGGGGAGCTGTTGGACAGCGCGGCTTTGCTCCAGCGCTCCGGCCACACCCTGGAGGAGTATGACCTGGCTGCCAAAGAAACGCTGAACAACGCCTTCATCCAGCTGATGGAGGGGCGGGGCTATACCACCCCGGAGATGCTGGGACAGATGAGCGTCTTCCGGATGCAGACCCTTTACCCGGCAAACCGGGGGCTTGAGGACTGGGAAACACCGGCAGGTGACCCCTTCTACAGTGAAGCCAAGTCCATGAAAGGCACCCAGCTGTTTGTGGACAACAGCGGCCAGCTGTGGATGGTGGGGCTGATCTGGCACGATGTGGGTTCCGGGCGGCGGTATGTGCCGCTGCCATTGGGGCTTAGCTGGAAATGAGTTTCCAGACAAGGGAAATCTAAAAGAAAGTAGAGAACCGGGCCTGCTGCGGCTGCAGCGGGCCCTTTCTGTGTTCCCAGCAGCAGGCCCCCCGGTTGGGAAACCCCCAGGTTTCTAAAAAAAGGCCAGCGGCAAACCGCCGCTTTTTCTTTTTCCTGAGAACATTGCTGTTTACAAACCCTTGCAAAAATGGTAAACTATTTAGTAATTATCGGCATTTTGGTTTCTTTGCCGGAAAGGGAGGCGGGGCGCTATGAAAGGGTATAACGACAAAGGCAGAAGGCTGTTTGTCCGCATCACAGCCGCCGTGCTGGCAGTGCTGATGGTGGCCACGGTGTTTTCCGTGCTGTTTTTCCGCTAGGAGCTGCACCCCAGGCCATTCGGGCAGCGGGCTTTTGGGAATCTCCAGCCATGCCGCCCGATGGGAAGCTTTTCGCTGAGTTCCTGCCTCGCAGGGGTTGCACCCCGGGCGATCCTGGAAGGCGTCCGATCCTATTTTGTGTTTTGTGAATGCTAGGCGCTCAAACTCTGGGCGTCAAATGGAGGGTTTTTAAATTGAGCAACAAAGGGAAGTATTATCTGACGACAGCCATTGCTTACACGTCTGGCAAGCCCCACATCGGCAACGTGTATGAGATCGTTTTGGCGGATGCCATCGCCCGCTTCAAGCGCATGGAAGGCTACGATGTGTTTTTCCAGACCGGCACCGATGAGCACGGCCAGAAAAACGAACTGAAAGCTGAGGCCGAGGGCCTGACCCCCAAGGAGTTTGTGGACAAAGTAGCCGCCATCATCAAGGGGCAGTTTGACCTGATGAATGTATCTTACGACCACTTCATCCGCACCACCGACGGCTACCACGAACGGGAAGTCCAGAAGATCTTCAAGTACCTGTATGACAAAGGAGATATCTACAAGGGCGCTTACGAAGGCCTGTACTGCACCCCCTGCGAGAGCTTTTGGACCGAGAGCCAGCTCATCGACGGCAAGTGCCCCGACTGCGGACGGGAAGTCCGTCCCGCCAAAGAGGAAGCCTACTTCTTCAAGATGAGCAAATACGCCCAGCGGCTGATCGACTATATCAACGAGCATCCTGGATTCATCCAGCCAGTGGCCCGGAAAAACGAGATGATGAACAACTTCCTGCTGCCTGGCCTGCAGGATCTGTGCGTATCACGCACTTCCTTTAAATGGGGCATCCCCGTGGAATTTGACCCCAAGCACGTGGTGTATGTGTGGCTGGACGCTTTGACCAACTATATCACCGGCATTGGCTACCACTGCGGAGAGCCCAGCGAGGAGCAGTTTGCAAAGCTGTGGCCCGCTGACCTGCACCTGATCGGCAAAGATATCATCCGCTTCCACACCATTTACTGGCCCATCTTCCTGATGGCCCTGGACCTGCCCCTGCCTAAGCAAGTGTTTGGCCATCCCTGGCTGCTGATGAACGGTGGCAAGATGAGCAAGAGTAAGGGCAACATCATCTATGCTGACGACCTGGTGTCCATGTTCGGTGTGGACGCTGTGCGGTACTTCCTTCTGCACGAGATGCCCTTTGACAACGACGGAAACCTGACCTGGGAGCTGGTGTGCGAACGGACCAATTCCGACCTGGCCAACACCTTGGGCAACCTGGTGAACCGGACCATCTCCATGAGCAACAAGTACTTTGGCGGCGTGGTGGAATGCACCGGCGTCACCGAGGCTGTGGACGATGACCTGAAGGCTGTGGCAGCTGCCTGCCGCGGCAAGGTGGAAGCTAAAATGGCCGACCTGAAAGTGGCCGACGCCATCACCGAGATCTTCGCGCTGTTCAAGCGGTGCAACAAATATATCGACGAAACCATGCCGTGGGTACTGGCAAAGTCCGATGACACCAAGCCCCGGCTGGCCGAGGTCCTCTACAACCTGGTGGACTGCGTCACCCTGGGCGCCAGCCTGCTGAAGGCCTATATGCCCGAAACCGCCGGGAAGATCTTCGCCCAGCTGAACACTCAGGCCCGGGAGTGGGACGATCTTGATAAGACCGGCCTGTATCCCAGCGGGAACAAGGTCACCGACAAGCCGGAGATCCTCTTTGCCCGGCTGGATGTGGACGAAGTGATGGAGAAAGTCGCCGCAATGGAAGAGGCCGCAAAACCCCAGCCGGAGATCGAAGTAGAGCCCCAGCTCACCGAGCAGGTGGACTTTGACACTTTCTGCAAGTGCGATTTCCGGGCTGTAAAGGTGAAGGCTTGCGAGGCCGTGAAGAAAAGCGCCAAACTGCTGCGCTTCACCCTGGACGACGGCACCGGTACCGACCGGCAGATCCTCTCCGGCATCCACAAGTGGTACGAGCCGGAAGACCTTATCGGCAAGACCCTGGTGGCCATTGTCAACCTCCCCCCCCGGAAGATGATGGGCCTGGAGAGCTGCGGGATGCTGCTCTCCGCGGTACACACCGAAAAGGGCGAGGAGTGCCTGCACCTGATGATGGTGGACGACTCCATCCCTGCCGGCGCCAAGCTCTGCTAAGGCCATGACGGAACAACTGGAACTGCACGCCGCCCCACCACGGTGGAACCATATTTTCGACTCCCATGCCCACTACGACGACTCCCAGTTTGACGGGGACCGGGAACAGCTTTTAGGCTGGGTGCTCCAGGAGCGGGGCGTTGTGGGTATTGTGAACATGGGCTCGGACTTGGAGAGCTGCCAACGCACAGTGGAGCTCTCCCGCCGGTACGATTACGTGTACGGAGGGGTGGGCATCCATCCCGAGTGCGCCAGGGACTTGCCGGAGGACTGGCTGATCCAGGTGGAGAAGCTGCTGGACGACCCCAAGATAGTGGCTGTGGGAGAGATCGGCCTGGACTATCACTGGCTGGACGAATGCCCCAAGGACCGGCAGAAAAAGGTGTTCGCCGCCCAGCTGGAGCTGGCGAAAAAGCGGGTCCTTCCTGTGGTGATCCATGACCGGGAAGCCCATGCCGACACCTTGGAGTTTTTGCGGAAATACAAGCCTGCCGGAGTGGTGCACTGTTTCTCCGGCAGCTGGGAAACCGCCAGGGAAATCCTCTCCTTGGGGATGTATATTGGCCTGGGAGGCGTGGTCACTTTTAAAAACGCCCGCCACGCGGTGGAAGTAGCTCAAAAGATCCCCCTGGAACGGCTTTTGCTGGAAACAGACGCCCCCTACATGGCTCCCGTGCCCCATCGAGGGAAGCGGAATGATTCCTCTCTGATCGCCCACGTAGCGGAAAAGATTGGGGAGCTGCGGGGAATAGATCCCCAAGACGTGCTGGACGCCACCGCGGAAAACGCCCGGCGGCTGTTTGGCCTGGACTGAGGTGCAAGCGAACTTTTCTGAAAGGAACCTGAAAAAAGCATGGAACAAAACAAATATGACGCGGCCATCACCTATGAATACGAAAAAAACCTCTATATCAACATGACCAACCAGTGCTGCAACAGCTGCGATTTCTGCCTGCGGAACAACAGCGACGGCAGCCTCTATGCCGACAACCTGTGGTACCACGGCGGCGAACCCACCAAGGAGGAGATCTGGGAGGAGTTGGAAAAGCAGGATCTCAACCGCTTCAACGAACTGGTGTTCTGCGGCTATGGCGAGCCCGCTTGCCGCTGGGACGACATGATGTGGCTGTGCGGCAAGATCAAGGAAAACGGTTCCCATTTTATCCGCATCAACACAAACGGCCAGGCCGACCTCATCACCGGCCGCAACGCCGCTTTGGAGCTGGATGGCAAAGTGGACGCCGTTTCCGTCAGCCTCAACGCCTCTACCCCCGAGGGATACGACCATATCTGCCACAGCCAGTTTGGTTTGGACGCCCTGCCCGCCATCTTGAAATTCACCTCCCAGGCGGTGTTCAACGTCCCCCATGTGCGTATGACCGTTGTCAGCACCATGCCCAAAGAGGAGATTGAAGCCTGCAAGCGCCTATGCGAAAAGATTGGCGCCGATTTCTATGTGCGGGAATACATTGACAAATAAAAAACGCGTAGAAGAAACGGGCCTGCTGCCATATTGCAGCGGGCCCGTTTTTATGCCGTCACTGTTTTTCCAAGGGCTCTTGTTCCCGGAAAAACTCTTCTAAACACCGGCGATAGAGTTGGGAAAGGTGGTACAGGTCCACCACGCTGGGGGTGGTCTTTCCGGTTTCATAGTAAGTGTAAGTGGCGCGGTTCATCCCCAGCAACCGGGCGACGTCTCCTTGGGAATAGCCCGCTTCTGTGCGGAAGCGCCTTAGGTTTTCACGCAAGGCCTTTCTCAGTTTTTCCCCTTCCAAAGGGTTTCTGGAATAACCCATATGCTTCTCCCCCCCTTTTTCATAATGATACAACGAAGCCGCAGTATGTGCAACATTCTGTGCAATATTTTATAATGCAAATGCAATGCATATTGTATGTGTGTTTTGCATTACTATATAGAGTGTACAGAAATCAGGAACCTATTTTTCATGGCTTGCGAGGTCATTATGAAACCATTTCATATTCCCAAGATACCGGCTACCACAAATAAATCCATTCGGTTCCCCAACGATGTCATCGAGCAGGTGGAAGAAGCCATCCGGGGCACGGACTGCACGTTTTCCGCATTCGTTGTGGAAGCCACCCGGGTAGCTTTGGAAAACCTAAAAGAGCAGCAGGACTTCCAATCCTGACGCCCCTGAGAAAAAGGCCCGCAAGCAGCTTCCAGCTTGCGGGCCTTTTGGGTTTGGATCATTATAGAGGCAGGTAACCAACCTTTTTCATCACCTTCTGCAAAGTCTTGCGGGCGATGCGCTGGGCCTTGGGGGCGTTGTCCTTGTAGCACTGCTCCAGGTACGCCTTGTCGCTGATCAGCTGGTTGAAGCGCTCCTGGATGGGGCGCAGCTCTTGGATGACGGCCTCTGCAACGGCGGGTTTGAAATCACCGTAGCCCTTGCCTTCAAACTCTGCCTCCACCTCCACCATGGTCTTGCCGGTGATGGTGGAGTAAATGGCCATCAGGTTGCTGACGCCGGGCTTGTTCTCCGGGTCAAAACGGACAAGGGCCTCACTGTCAGTGACAGCCCGTTTGAACTTCCGCAGGATAGTATCCGGGTCATCCAGAACGGTGATGAAACTGTTCACGTTCTCGTCTGACTTGGACATCTTCTTGGCAGGATCCTGGAGGGACATGATCCGGGCGCCATGCTTGGGGATGATGGGGTCCGGCACAGTAAAGGTGGGGCTGTACAGGCCGTTGAACCGCTCGGCGATGTTCCGGGTCAGCTCCAGGTGCTGCTTCTGGTCGGCGCCGATGGGCACGTAATCCGCTTGGTACAACAGGATATCGGCAGCCATGAGGCAGGGGTAGGTAAACAGGCCGGCGTTGATGTTGTCGGCGTGCTTTTGGGATTTGTCCTTGAACTGGGTCATGCGGGAGAGCTCCCCGAACTGGGTGTAACAGTTGAGGACCCAGGCCAGCTGGGCGTGCTCGGGCACCTGGCTTTGGATGAAGAAGATGCTCTTCTCCAGGTCGATGCCCATGGCCAGCAGCATGGCATAGGCTTCCAAAGTGTTCTTCCGGAAGGCGGCAGGCTCCTGCCGGACGGTGATGGCATGGAGGTCCGCCAGGGCGTAGACGCAGTCATAGTCCTCCTGCAATGCCACAAAATTCTTCAGGGCGCCCAGGTAGTTGCCCAGGGTGAAGGTGCCTGTGGGCTGGATCATGCTGAGGACCCGTTTTTTCTGTTGTGCTTCCATGTAAAAATCTCCTTATCGTTTCATATCCTGGAGGGTTTCAGCCAAAATGCGGATCCCCTCTTGCAGTTGCTCATCAGTGGGGGTAGAAAAGTTGATGCGGAAGGCATTGCAGGGCTGGGTTTCATCGGTGAGGAAGGCGGTGCCGGGCACCACACAGGCCTTGCGCTCCATAGCAGCCTTGACAAACTCCAGCATATCCACGCCTTCGGGCAGGGTGCACCAGGCGAACAGGCCGCCTTCAAACTTGCTCCAGGTGATGCCCACGGGCTTGAAGTACTGCTCCATGGCCTCCAGCAGGACGCTGCTCTTGCGGCGGTAAATCTCCCGCAGGCGTCGCAGATGGGCCTCGTAATCGTACTGGGTCATGATGCGGTGGCAGACGATCTGCGCCCACATATTGGAGTGGACGTCTTCGCCCTGTTTGCACACCACCATTTTTTGCAGCACCGCTTTGGGCCCAATGGCATAGCCCACCCGCATACCGGGGGAAACAACCTTGGAAAAGCTGCCGGCATACACCACCACACCTTCGGTATCGAAGGACTTGATGGAAGGCAGGTCTTCCCCGGCAAACCGCAGGTCGCCGTAGGGGTTGTCCTCCAGCACGATGACATTGTGGTCCCGGCACAACTCATAGACCTTCTTCCGCTTCTCCAGGCTCATGGTGATGCCGGAGGGGTTCTGGAAGTTGGGGATGGTGTAGAGGTATTTCACATTCTTTTCGGTGTTCAGAGCTTCTTCCAACTTCCGGATATCCAAGCCGTCCTCCTCCATGGGGATGCCCACCAGCTTGGCCCGGTAGGAGCGGAAGGTGTTTAAGGACCCAATAAAGCTGGGGGCCTCACACAGGACGGTGTCCCCCTCGTTGAGGAGGGTTTTCGTCAGCAGGTCCATCACCTGCTGGGCGCCGCTGGTGATAAGGATGTCGTCGTCCCCGCCACCCACGTTGTGCTTCTCCTTCATATAGGAGCGCAAGTGCTCCCGCAGGGGGGTATACCCTTCTGTGACGCCGTACTGCAGCGCCTCCACCGGCGTGTTTTGCAGCAGGTCTTGGGAGATTTCCCGCACCGCGTCATAGGGGAAGGCGTCCGGGGCGGGGTTGCCCGCGGACAGGGGGATCACATTGGGGTCGGAAGAGTTCTTTAAGATCTCCCGGATGGCAGAGGGCTTTAAACTCTGCACACGCTCTGAAAATTGATATTCCATGCTCATTCCACTCGCTTTCTCAAAATGGATCAGGCGGCAACAAAAAAAGCCCTTCCCCGCCTTCCTCACTGAAGGACCAGGGACAGGACTTACCTGCGGTGCCACCCACTTTGGCAAAGGGAACCCTTTGCCCGCTTTTGCTCCTTAACGCGGAAAACGTCGGGCCATACTGCCAGCGCGCTGGGTTGGGGCCCGCCCTCACGGGCCCATTGGCAGCCTGCCCCCTGCCGCGTTCCCACCGGCTGCGGCTCTCTGGAAAGGGGTTTGGGCTGTTACTTGCTCCCGCTCAAAGGTTTGGCTTCTGTATTTGCTTTATTATACTCCCGGAGAAAGAAAAAGTCAAACGGAAATAGGGCCGGCGGAAGATTACAGAATTTGTTACCATAACTTTTTTACGGGCCGCTTCGCCACCAGCCCATGCAAACTACCCGCAAAGAGCTAGAACAGGAGTTTTCCTTAGAGAAACGACAGAAACACCCCTCCTTTAAGTGACAGGATATTTTTTTAAAGAAAGGTATAATCCTCTCACAAGCCGCATAGCGGTTTCCATAATTTTATTTTTGAGGCGGTGTTTTTGGTGGAAGAAACAAAAGTCCGGCAGTTTTGGGGAAGGGTCGGGGAGGCACTCTCCTCCCCATACGCCCGCAAAGCCATCTTGCAAGTGGCCAGCTTTTTAGGCGGGATGCTGTGCTCCCGTGGGCTGGTATTTGGAAAGTTCGCCCCCTTTGGGGTGGCTTTGGTGTCCAGCGTCCCACGGGAAGGGCTGTGGGCAGCGGTACTGGGAGCCTTTTTGGGCTACCTTCTGCCCTCCCCGATTTACATCCCCGTGCGGTACGAGGCAGCCCTTTTAGCAGCGGCGGCCATCCGATGGTCCTTGTCTGAATTGAAAAATGTGGTCACCCACCCCTTGTTCCCTCCGGTAGTGGCTTTTTTGCCCTTACTGCTCACCGGTGTGGCCATGGTTTTCCTGAACGGCTCCTTGAGCTACACCGCCGCCCTGTATGTGGCGGAGTCCTTTTTGGGGGCTGGGTGCGCCTATTTTTTCCGGCGGACAAGCAACCTGTTTTTGGGCCTTACCGGGGATGGCAAAAGCCGCTCCATCGGCCTATATGACAGCGGCGACGTGGCGGCCTTGACCCTCTCCCTGGGGGTGGTGGCCCTGTCCTTTTCGGAGATCACCTTTGGCGGCGTATCCCTGGGGCGGATCCTGATGGTGCTGGTGGTGCTCACCTGCGCCCGGGCAGGGGGCATTGGCGGAGGTACGGTGGCCGGTGTTGCCGCCGGGGCAATCCAAGGGCTTTCCACAGCAGGGCTGTCCTACTTATCCGGGGCCTATGGCCTGGGGGGGCTGATGGCCGGGGTGTTTTCCCCCATGGGGAAAATCGCCACAGCAGTAGCTTTTATCCTGTCCCACGGGGTGGCCTCCATGCAGGTGGGAGCAAGCTCCCGGGTGTATATCCTCCGGGGGGCCATTGAGGTAGGCTGCGCTACGGTGCTCTACATGGCGCTGCCCAAAAGCCAGCGGCTTTCCAAATTTTTCGGTGTTCGGAAAGACACCCTCAGCGGCGGCGCCTTGCGGGGAAATATCGTACTGCGGCTGCGTCACGCAGCGGAAGCCCTCACCCAGGTGCACGCTTCTGTGGAGGAGATCTCCCAGAAGCTCTCCACCATCTGCGCCCCCAACCTGCAAGGGGTGTATGACCGGTCTGTGGAGGCTATCTGTGCCGGGTGCAGCGCCCGGGGGGTCTGCTGGCGCAAGTACAAAGAGGAAACCCTGGAAAACTTTTGCGGCCTCACCAAGAACCTCCGGGAAAAAGGCCGGGTAGATACCCTGGACTTCACCCCTGCCTTTGCCCAGCGATGCGGCAGGTCCGGGGAGATGCGGGACGAGATCAACAAGAACTACAACCGGTACCTGCTGAAAGAGGCGGCCCAGCTGCGGGCAGCCCAGATCCGGGAGGTAGTGGAAGAACACTTCCAAACCACGGCGGACATTTTAGAGGAGATGGCCGGGGAGTTTTCCAACTATCAAAACTTTGATGAGGAAGCTGCCGCGCGGGTGAAAGAGGTGATGGCAGACCAGGGGATGGAGCCTCTGGAGGTGTGCTGCCGCTTAGACCGCTTTGGCCGCATGACCATTGAGGCGGAGATCTCCCGGCAGCGGCAGAAACGGGTGAACCGGGCGGTGTTCACCCGGGCGGTGAGCGCCGCTTGCGGGCGGGTGTTTTCGCCCCTCTGCGTCAGCGATGCCGGGGAAACCTGCCGGCTCCAGATGTGCCAGCGCCCCGCCTATGATGTGGGCCGCGGGTTTTCCCAATACAGCGCCAAAAACGGCGCCTTCTGCGGTGACAGCGCCAGCGTGTTCACCGACGGCTGCGGCCGGCTGGTGGCAGTGCTCAGCGACGGCATGGGCACCGGCGGCCGGGCTGCCGTAGACGGCGCCATGACCTGTGCCATGGCGGAAAGCCTGATCAAAGCGGGGATCGGGTTCGACAGTATGCTGCAAACCGTTAACTCGGCCCTGATCGCCAAAAGTGGGGATGAATCCCTGGCCACCCTGGACATTGCCTGTGTAGACTTGTTCACCGGGACTGTGGAGTTCCTCAAAGCCGGGGCCGCCTGCACGGTCCTGCGCCGGGGACGGAAAGTGGAGCTGGTGGAGGCTTCCAGCGTGCCGGTGGGGATCATGCCCCAGGTGGAGTTTGCCACCTACCGCAGGGAGCTCTCCCCCGGAGATGTGATAGTGCTGCTCTCTGACGGGGTGACAGCTTGCGGCCAGGAGTGGCTGGAAGACCTGGTGCTCCAATGGGATGAAGAGGAAAACCCCAACCTGCTGGCCCAGCGGGTCACCGACGAGGCCCGACGCCGCCGCAGCGACGGCCACGAGGACGACATCACCGCCCTGGTGCTGGTGCTGAAATAGAACTTTCCAGAAAAAATGCGCTGACCTCGCAGAAGGCCGGCGCATTTTTCGCAATCAACTCTTTTTTGGTTCGTCATAAGTCAGGGCCTGCTGGCTATCCCCCAGGCCCTGAGTGGTGGGGTCAGTGATGACCCCCCACAGGGAAACGATCACCGCCACCAAAATCACGGGGTTGCACACCGCCTGGCGCAGCACCTCTCCCAAGGCGGGCCAAGTGGTCATATCCTCCCACTGGAGCCCCAAGCTCACCAGGATAGGCGAAAGCAGCGCTACGGCCACTTGAGCCCAGAACACCGGGTTTTTCAAACGGACTTTCCAATTAATCTTCATAAAATTCTCCTTTCTTCTGTTCCAACAGGGACAGGCGGTTTTCGCACTGGTTCAGCCGCCTGTCCTGGCTGTCGATGCGGCTGCCCAACAGCTGCTGGATCTCCTCCCCTTTTTTCAAAAGGCGTTGGTCTTCCCCTTCCAGCTTGTCCAGCCGGTTGAGGACGTGCTCTAAAATGGCCGAAAGCCGGGCGATGGTGCTGTTCAGTTTGACGATGGGGCCAGTCACTGCCGCAGCCAACCCCACCAGCACCGAAAGGCTGGTCACGATGCTCCATTGGTCCACGACCGCTCCCCCCTTTCGATGGACAAAAACGGCGAGTTGCCCTGCTCCCCTGTCCCGGCGGGAACCCTTCCCCGGACGTAATACGCAATCGCCAGCGCCATCACGCAGTCATCGTGGGCGCCCTCCTGGGCCTCGGGCCTGCCGTTCTCGTTGCGCACAAAGGTGAGCATCTCGTTGAGCGTGTCCCGGTCGTTGATCCACTGGCAGTGCTCCCGCACGATTTCCACCAGCCCGGCGATCACCACTGGCCGGGTGTTCTTGTTTGTCTGGAAACCGTAGCTTTGCCGTATCTTGTGGGTGAAGCTGTCCTCTGTCTGCCGTACAAACTGCCGGGGGTACCGCAGCCGCTCCAGCTCCCGGATGGGATAGCTTGAGAAATTCGCCTCAATGCTTACCAGGGCCGTGTTGTAGTATTTGCCCAGGCAATACACCTGCGCGGCGAAAATGTCCTCGTCCATCTGCCCCCGCATGGCGCACACCTGCGCCCCGGTGATATGGTCTATCACTTGGGCTACGTTGAAGTCCGAGCCCTCCCCGGCGGTATCCCCGCCGATCACATAGGCCGCGCCCTTCTGGGGCTGCTGGTAGATCTTGATCGGCCCTGTGCCTTCCACCCAGCGGATGGACGCGTCATCGATCACAACCTCGTTGGCCTGGGCATTGTACCAGGTGGAGAACACAAACTCCCCTTGCGCCACGGGTTCGGGCACCTCTTGCAGCCGCTGGGAAACCTTCCTGGCATCAAAGATGGTCTGCCCCAAAACGCCCCACTCCCCCAGGCAGTACACAGAATAGTAGTAGGGGTCGGTATCCTTGTAGCCCTCCAAAGTCTGTTTATAGTCCTCATCTAAAAACTTGTTGTCCTTGTAGGTGGATTTCAGCGCCACCGCCCGGGGGTCCTGCCGGTCAAAAAAACGGCCTTTCAGCCAGTGCAGCACCGACACCGGGTTGAAGGTGAGCACAATCTGCTTGTGTGTCCCCTTGCCCCGCAGGCGCACGTCCAGCTGGTTGAAGTCCTCCTCGGCAATCTCGGAAGCCTCCTCCACCCAGATGTCGGTCAGCTCCCCTTTGGGGAAGGTGATGGATTTCAGCTTTTCCGTGTCGTCCAGGCCCTTAAAAATCACGCTGTTGCCGTTTGCGCACACGATCCGCATATCGCTTTCTTTGCAGCTGAACAGCCCGTCCAGCCCCCATTTCCCGATCACCTGGCGGAACAGGGCGAAGGTGCTGTCCCGGTTCGTCGCTGCCACAGCCCGCACCACCAGGACATTGCAAAGCGGCAACGTGAGAAGCCTGTACACAAACCTCTGCGCCGCAAAAACGCTTTTCCCAGATCCCGCCCCGCCGTAAAACAACAGGTAACGGTGGGTACGGTCCCGTAAGTAGGGGTAAAACCGAGGATTAAAGACACATTTGGGGATGGTCACCCGCATGGCTCCCCCTCCTCTTGCTCCTCACCCTCCACTTGGACAGTGATGGGGCCCAGGTCAGGGCGTTCCTTCTCCCCATAGCCAAAGCTGCTTTGGAGAATAAACCTTGCCCCGGTGGCGGTTTCTTTCCGGTAAACCGCTTGCAGGGTTTCCTCTTCAATCAGGGAGCGGGCCCAGTCCAGCAAGGCGGCAAATTTCCCACCTTGTTCCTTGGAAAACCGCTCCATGGCTGCCCGGCTGGTAAACCCCAGCGCCAAAGCGAGCCCCGTCACGGTGGGAAGCTTCTCCCGGGCGCCGCACTCTTCCAAATAACGCCTCGCAGCGGCCTCCATAGCCCGCAATCCGCGGGGACGGCGGTTTCTCCCCATGGGCTTCACCTCCCCTGGGGAGCCAGCAGCCGGGCGTACTCCCGCTTCATGCACTCCAGTTCCCGGCACTGCTCCTGAGTTGGGGACGGCACTTGGGACAGGCGGCGGATCTCCCCGCCAATCAGCCGCCGCAGGTGGATGCGGAAAGGGCAGCTCTCCCGCAGGCAGCAGGGGTGCCCTTCCTCTGCCCGGAAATGCCGGCAGGTACCGGGATAGGGGCAGATGGTTTGCAATTGATTCAAAATAACTCCTCCTTTTTCAGCGCTCCCGGGGGGAAAAGCAGAGGGCGCACACCCGGCTGTAGGCGTAGCGCGCCTTACCTACCGTCCAACGGTAACCCAGTTCCGCCACAATCCGCTTCCAGGGGATAGGCGTCCCATGCTCCAGCACTTTTTGAGCCACCAACCGGGCCTTGGGGTCCGGCAGTCGGCGGGGGATCGCCCTGGCCTCTTCCAGAAGGCTGCGCAGCTCCCTCACCCGGGCCTGCTGGCCGGGGCGGTTTTCCAGCACGCGCAATTCCTCCTCCAAGTAGGCTGCCTGTTCAAACTCGGCCCGGGTCATAGCAGCCCCGCTGCCCGGCGCTGGAGCACATGGGCCGTCACCTGCAGGTCGTCCCGGATCTCCATTAAGGCTCCGATACGCACCCACAAGTCAGCCTCCCGATGGGCATCGTTGGCTTGGCGCAGCTGCTCCAGGCGGCGGTCAATGCGCTTTACCTCTTCCAGATATTCTCTTGCCATTCGCTCATACTCCAAAAGTACCCTCTCCTTCCCCGCGGGAACTGTGGGGGCTCCGAGGAACAATCTCCTCAAAGGAGCCCTCTATCCTCAGTTTATTACTCTTTTGAGTATTTGTCAAGAGATTTTTACTTTTAAGAGTAACTATTGCTTGACTTTCTCTTCATAATGGTATATTCTAAGGCCAGGAAAGTAGGTGACACCATGACTTTTTTAGAAAAACTGGACCGTTTATTAGAGCAGCGCCATCTCAACCGCCGCAGCCTTTCCCAAAAGGCCGGCATCCCCTACACCACCATCGATAACTGGTACAAACGGGGTTACGAGGGACTGAAGCTCTCCACCGTCGGCAAGTTGGCGGATTTCTTCGGAACCACCACCGATTATTTCCTGCGGGAAGAGTTGACCGACCCGGAATACAGCAAAACCCAGGGGTTCCAGGTGGACTTTGAAGAGATGGGAAAACTGCAAAAATACAGGGCCTTGGACCTGTATGGCAAACGGGCGGTAGACAGTGTGCTGGAAACGGAATACGACCGGATGACCCACATCTCCCAGCGGGAGCAGCGGGGGTGGATCACCTATATCACCTGCTACGACCTGGCAGTATCCGCTGGCACCGGAGAGCCTTTGGGAGATACCTATTACTCCACCAAACTTGAGATCCCCTCGGAACGTGTGCCCGACAGCGCCACTTGCTGCCTGCGCGTCAGCGGTGACAGCATGGAACCCGCCTATAAGGATGGGGACATCGTGTTCGTCCAGCGGCTGGAAAACGGAGAACTGCGAGAAGGTGAGGTTGGAATCTTCGCCCTCAACAGCGAAGGCTATATCAAACAGCTGGGCCACCGGCAGCTGTTATCCTTCAATCCCAAATACGCCCCCATCCCTGTGGGGCCCTATGACCGGCTGGAGTGCCAAGGCCGGGTGTTGGGGAAGCTGTAACGGCTGCTGGGATTGTGGAAATAACACAGTTTCCCTTCCTCCAAACTTGCAAATTTGCCATCTTTAAAATTCAAAAATTCGTTGAAAGAGCCGGATTTTTCCGATATAATAAAGAGAAGTATGCAGGAGTGCCCTTGCCGAACTGCCTTTTTTGGCAAAGCCTTCTGTCCAAAGGAGTTAACGCGTATGTACCGAATTGTGAAAAAGCAGGTGCTCAACCCCACTGTCACGCGCATGGAGATCGAGGCGCCGCTCATTGCCAAAAAGGCCGAACCGGGCCAGTTCATCATCCTGCGGGTGGATGAAAACGGCGAGCGCATCCCCCTGACTGTGGCGGACTTTGACCGGGAAGCAGGCACCGTGACCATTATCTTCCAGATTGTAGGCGCCACCACAGAAAAGTTGAACCACTTGGAAGAAGGCGACAGCCTTCACGACTTTGTAGGCCCCCTGGGACGTCCCTCGGAAACAGAAGGACTGAAGAAAGTGGCGGTCATCGGCGGCGGCGTGGGGTGTGCCATTGCCTATCCCGTGGCCAAAAAGCTCCATCAGCAGGGGGCGGTGGTCCACTCCATTGTGGGCTTCCGCAACAAGGATCTGGTGATCTTGGAGCCGGAGTTCCAGGCGGTCAGCGACAAGCTGGTGATGATGACCGACAACGGCTCTTACGGCGAAAAGGGCCTGGTGACCAACGCCCTGGAAAAACTCATTGAAAGCGGCGAACGTTACGATGAAGTCATCGCCATCGGCCCCCTGGTGATGATGAAATTCGTCACCCAGGTGACCAAAAAATATAACATCAAAACCGTGGTAAGCATGAACCCCATTATGATCGACGGCACCGGGATGTGCGGCGGCTGCCGGCTGACCGTAGGCGGCAAGACCAAGTTCGCCTGCGTGGACGGGCCGGACTTTGACGGCTTTGAGGTGGACTTTGACGAGGCCATGGCCCGGGGCGCCATGTACCGGGATTTCGAGCGCCACGCCCACGAGGAAACCTGCAACCTGTTCCGCAAGGAGGTACAGTGAGATGCCCAATATGTCTTTGAAGAAAAATGAAATGCCCTCCCAGGAGCCCCAGGTGCGCAGCAAGAACTTTTTAGAGGTGGCCCTGGGCTACACCGAAGAGCAGGCGCTGGACGAGGCCCAGCGCTGCCTCCACTGCAAGAACAAGCCTTGTGTGTCCGGCTGCCCTGTTGGCATCAACATCCCGGATTTCATTGAAAAGGTGGCCCAGCGGGACTTTGAGGGCGCCTACCAGATCATCACCCAGCAGAGCTCCCTGCCCGCTGTGTGCGGCCGTGTCTGCCCCCAGGAAACCCAGTGTGAGTCCAAATGCGTCCGGGGCATCAAAGGGGAACCGGTGGGCATCGGCCGCCTGGAGCGCTTTGTGGCCGACTGGCACAACCAGAACGTCTGTGAAGCCCCCCAGCGCCCTGTTTCCAACGGCCACAAGGTGGCTGTGGTGGGGTCAGGCCCCTCGGGCCTGGCCTGCGCCGGCGACCTGGCCAAAAAGGGCTATGACGTCACTGTGTTTGAGGCCCTCCACACCGCCGGCGGCGTGCTGGTCTATGGCATTCCCGAGTTCCGCCTGCCCAAGGCCATTGTCCAGAAAGAGATCGACACCCTGAAGGCGTTGGGCGTGAAAGTGGAAACCAACATGGTCATTGGCCGGGTGCTCTCCATCGACGAGCTGCTGGAGCAGGGTTTCGAAGCGGTGTTTATTGGCTCTGGCGCGGGCCTGCCCCGGTTTATGAACATCCCTGGGGAAAACCTGAAGGGTGTGTACTCCGCCAACGAGTTCCTCACCCGGGTAAACCTGATGAAAGCTTACCTGCCCGGCAGCGACACCCCCATTGAGCACGCTAAACGGGTGGCTGTTGTAGGCGGCGGCAACGTGGCTATGGACGCCGCCCGGTGCGCCAAACGGCTGGGCGCGGAAGAGGTGTCCATCGTCTATCGCCGCTCGGAAAAGGAGCTGCCTGCCCGCGCGGAAGAAGTGGAACACGCCAAGGAGGAGGGCATTGTTTTCCGCCTGCTGAACAACCCCACCCAGATCCTGGGAGATGACCAGGGCAATGTACGGGGCATGGAATGCGTCCGCATGGAACTGGGGGAACCGGACGCCTCCGGCCGCCGCCGCCCTGTGGAAGTGCCTGGGTCGGAATTTGTGCTGGATGTGGACTGCGTCATCATGTCCATCGGCACCTCCCCCAACCCGCTGATCAAGTCCACCACCAAGGGCCTGGAAACCCAGAAATGGGGCGGCATCATCGTGGAGGAGGAAACGGGCCTCACCAGCCGGGAAGGCGTGTACGCCGGCGGCGACGCGGTCACCGGCGCAGCCACGGTCATTTTGGCCATGGGCGCTGGCAAAACTGCCGCAAAGGCCATTGATGAGCACATTTCGGGAAAGAGCGTTGGAAATTAAGCTGCGCTTTTGAAACATAAAAAGGACTGGGAGCACGAGCACCCCAGTCCTTTTTTGCGTTTCTGTTGGCAGAAAACCCTCAGTTTTTCAAAGCAAACTTTCGGATGGCCTTTGCCAGACCATCCTCGGTATGAGGGGCGGTCAAGTATTTGGCAGCAGCTTTGGCGCTGTCTGAGCCATCCCCCATACACACGGACACCCCTGCGTATTCCAACATGGTCACGTCATTGCCGTTGTCCCCCAGGGCCATCACCTTTTCCCGGGAAATGCCCAGGCGCTGTGCCAGGGCTTCCAGTGCATGGCCTTTGTCCGCCCCCAGAGCATTCACCTCGATATTATCCGGCAGCGAAGAGGTGAGCACAAGGCCGCCCAACCCCTCCACTCGCTGCCATACTTCCTGCCGCAAAGCAGGCGTGGCCAAATAGGGCAAGTTGATCTTTTCCGGTTCCAGCCCTGTGGAAACCAGCATCTCCCCTAGGTCTTCCCAATACTGGTAGTCCTTGGTGAGGAAGTGCAGCTTGTACGCTGGGAACCCAAAGTGGGACACCGCCCGCTCCGGGTCCCCTGCCCGGGTGATGGCCCGGCCGCCGCTGTAATACTCCACAAGTAAATCGTATTGGTCCAAAAGCGCCTGGACTTCCCGGGCTTTCCCGTTGGGGATCAGCCGCTGCCAGATAGCCTGCCCTGTGTGCAAATCATACACCCCGGCGCCGTTGGCGGAGACCACATACCGCACCCCTGGCAAGGAGGTGATCTCTGGGGGCAAAAAATCCTTCATCCGGCCGGAAGCAGGCACTAGCAGGATCCCCTGGCGGGCCGCGTCTTCCAAGGCCCGGCGGTTTTCCTGGGAGATGGTTTTGTGCTGGGTCAATGTGGTGCCGTCAAGGTCAAAAGCAATCAGTTGGATGTCCATGTGGCGAACCCCCGTTTTCCAATTTCTCCTCTGATTATAACACAGGGATGGGATCGGGCGCAATTTCCAAAAAAAGAAAAGCGGCTGGGGTTTCCCCCGCCGCTCCTCCATAGCCACTTACTTGTTCTGGAAAGTGCGGCACAGGGTGCCGCTCTTGGAAGAAACATCCCCACAGCAAGCGTCCACACAGACGCTTTGGGCGCTGCAACGGTTGTGGCTGTTGTACGCGCAACCCTTCACCTTACACTGGATGTCCGTTTCCACAGAGGGTCTGCCGCAGGCAGCATTCTGGGCGCTGCCTGGGCGGCGCTCCTCAAAAGAAGCGCAGCAGGTCTGGCTGGCTTCCTGAGCGGCAGGGCCGTCCACCTGGATCCCGGCAAGGCAGCAGTGGTTGTCCTGATAGTGCTGGCAATTTGTCACCTGGCATTCCAAACGGTTCATATAAGGCACCTCGTTTTCCGGTAGATTTTGAAAAGCGACCAGCGCTTCGCAGAACTTATCTTCCCCCACCGCCTGTTATTTATGCGAACCGTTCTGTTGCCTCATTGACTTTTCTTTAAAAAAATTTTATGATAAGAGAAAAGTACACTTCGGAAGGGGCTGCCTATATGGATCTGGAACAATTTGAGGAAAAAGCGAAAGGACTTGGCGTTCTTGGCGTAAAAGTTACCCAGCACGGAAGAGAGATCGCTTACAAAAATTGGGACGAGGAATGCCGCAGGAACATCTATTCCGCCAGCAAAAGTGTCACCTCCTGCGCTGTGGGCTTTGCCATACAGGAAGGCTTGCTTTCTTTGTCAGAACGGTTGGTAGACGCGTTTCACGGCGACCTGCCGGAACACATTGATGGGAATCTGGAACAAGCCACGGTCCGGGATCTGCTGACCATGTGCCTCGGGCAAGACGCAGGGCATCTTATGGGCGCTCAACGCCCGCTTTACAAAGAGAAAGATTGGGTAAAGCTGGCCCTCTCCCTCCCCTTCGCCTACAAGCCCGGCACAAAATTCGTTTACAACAATGTTGGGCCCTATCTGGCAGGAATCCTGGTGCAGCGCCGCTCCGGCTGCGATCTGGTTTCCTATCTGACCCCCCGCCTCTTTGACCACCTGGGCATCACCCGCCCCACCTGGGAGGCTGACCCCTTGGGCCATACCTTTGGGGCTGGAGGGCTGTTCTTCACCCTGTCGGAGCTCCATACCTTCGGTAGGTTCTACCTGGAAAGGGGCAAGTGGAACGGCAGGCAGCTCCTCGCCCCGGAATGGGTGGATGAGAGCACCAAAAAGCAGGTAGACAATGGAGCCTTGGGCTACGGATACCTATTTTGGGGCGGCGAACAGGGCACTTTCCGGGCAGACGGCAAATACGGGCAGCTTTCCATTCTCTGCCGGGACAAGGATGCTGTGATTACCGTGGTAGCGGAATGCCGCGACGTCCCATCCCTGAACCGTGCCATTTTTGACCAGATTTATCCCCAACTTTAAAATTTAAAAAGTGAAGAAACAGGGGCCGGTTCATCCAGCCCCTGTTTTTTTAAAAAGCCGCCTTTTCCCCGCTCCGCCCCACAAAAATCAATTACGGGCCGGATTGGGCAAAAATTTTGCCCGCGCCTGACGGGCTGTTTTCCAAAATTCCTTGCTATTCGGCAAAAGAGTATGCTATAATAATAAAGCATAACGGCAGAACGCTTCGCAAAGGAGGAAGTAAGCGTGGCAGGAAAATCCAGCACAAAGACCATTGCACAAAACAAAAAAGCCTATCACGATTACTTCATCGAAGAGAGCTTTGAAGCAGGCATTGAACTGAAAGGCACGGAAGTGAAGTCCCTTCGTTTAGGACGGGCCAATCTGAAGGACGCCTGGTGCTCTGTGGTAAACGGTGAGATGTTATTAAACGGATGCCACATCAGCCCTTATGACTTCGGCAACATCTTCAACCCTGACCCCATGCGGGTACGGCGGCTCCTCATGCACAAGCGGGAGATCTTGCGGCTGTATGGCATTGTCAAGCAGCAAGGTTACTCGTTAGTCCCCCTTTCCCTCTACTTTAAGGATTCCCGCGTGAAGGTACAGGTGGGGTTGTGCCGCGGCAAAAAGCTCTATGACAAACGGGCCGACATGGCGGAAAAAGCCGCCAAACGTGATATTGAGCGGGCCATCAAAGAGCGGAACCGTTAATTTTTTTACGGGGATGTAAAGGTTTCGACGGGGAAGGAAAGCCCTGGTAAGCGAGCAGCGGTGCGGGACCGCTATAAAACCCGCAAACTTTAAAATTAAACGACAACAATACTGTTGCTGTTGCTGCTTAACTAAGCAGCCGTTCTACTCCGGAGTACCGCGGCCGGGGATAGAGCGTCGATGAGCGGTGAACGTGAACGGGGCTACGCCCTTACCCCCGTCACGGCTTAAGGGCTACCAAAACCTCCAGCCTGCTTTTGGGCGTGAGGACGCGGGAACTTTAAAACAAAAGCTACGCTCGTAGAAAGCCTTGGTGATCCTTTTTCGGACGCGGGTTCGATTCCCGCCATCTCCACCAAGACAAAAGCGGCTTGATTCCTAGATTTCTAGGTTTCAAGCCATTTTTCTTGTTTTTTGACAACCGTTATCACGGCATAAAAGCAGCAAAATACACGCCAAAACCGCACAAAAAACACAAAATACAACACGAAATACATCACGGAAAACTCAGGATTTTCCTGGGTTTCGAGCTGCTTTCAGCATCAGGCACAACACGTGCGGGAAACAAAAAAAGCCCCGGAAATTCCAGGATAAAACCGGAATGCCCGAGGCTTTTCTTAAAGCTTGATAAATCTTACGTCCCCGCCTTCACGGCTGACGCGGCTTTCAATGCCTCCTACTTCCGGCACGGAGATCCCTGCCGCCCCACCAGCAAGCGCGTTTTTCGTGATGCTTTTGACTGTGGGCAAGGCGATGGCTTTGGCCCTGCTGGTGGTCATCTTCGGGGCCTTGGGGACGCTTCTCATGCTGTCCCGGCCTGTGCATCGTCAAAATTATGAAGGCATCGGAACAGCAAACTGGCAGTCCAACCGAATTTAGTATTATGTCTATGCGTCGGCAGATGGTGCAGATACGAAGATGACATACCGGTATGATTACGATGCGGTAGGAAACATTGATGAGGTTTATCGCCAAATTGGCACAGGTGCTCTTGCATTTCTGAGCAACTACGAGTATGATAAAGTCGAGTAATTAACAGAAATGACCGACAGCCGTGGTCCAAAGGCCCTCACCTACTACATGACTACCCAATAAGGTGACATCACCCGTATCGAAGATGTGAATGGCAACGTGCTGGCCACCTATGAGTACGACGCCTGGGGCAAGCTCATTTCCTCTAGTGGCAGTTTAGCCGAAATCACCCCCCTGCGGTACCGTGGGTATTATTACGATACGGAGACAGGCTTCTACTATTTGCAAAGCCGCTACTATGATCCTGTGGTCTCCCGGTTTATCAGCGCAGATAGTTATGCATCTACGGGTGATGGCCTGCTCGGCTACAATATGTTTGCCTACTGCGGGAACAATCCGGTCTGTTATAGCGACCCGACTGGACATTTCGCGCTTGTGGATGATCATCTTGTACTGCTTGGCATTGCCGCAGCTGCTTCCGTTACGGCAATAGTTTGTGCTGTGGCTACTCCTGTAATCCAAAAACAGTGGAATAAAACTGTCAAGTCGTCCTCTACGAAACCTAAAACGGATTATCAGGAAAAAGCCAAAGAACAGGTTATCCCTAAACAAAAAGATCAGACGGTCTACATCTATAGGTATGGTGGGATAAATCCCGGAAATTTGACACCCAGAGATAGTGATGAATCAATAGGGCTTTCCTTTTCTACAATTCCCAAACCGGGCGCGGCAAGGACTACAATCGATGAAATAAACGCAACGGGAGTTGTGTATGCTGTAAAAGATGGTGTGAATCACGTTAGTGTGTTCCCCGTAGGAGGCACTCTAGAGGATTGGCATAATGTAGGCTCTTCATCGGTATGGACCCAAGCATTAAAATCAGTTGTCATCAAGTGGGGAGGTGAAATAAATTGACTGATATTGCCATGATCTATCAAATGCTGAATTGGAAGGCACCTTCTGCAATCCAGGTACAAGGGAAAGAATTAGCGCGGAAAGTTAAAGATCTCTCACTACTTATTCAACCCCCGGCGAAACCGTCTGTTTGGGAACAATGTGCGGTGATCCTATCAGAAAAAACAGACACACAGCTAGAGCCATACTTAACGGAGTTGTTACAGTGGCTGCAAGATCTGAATTGGCCTGGTGCGGTAACGATTGTTGAGAGGCTGAAAACGTTCTCAGGAGAGAAATTAAAGAAGCCTTTTGAAGATGCGGTTATCCAGTCAAAGAAAATGGATAGGCATGAAGGTTCGAGGTGGCGGGATTATTTATCCGAGCTGCTGGATAACCGTGAACTCGTTCCCCTGCTGTCTGATGATATCACGGCACTGCTGAAGCAGCACTATCATAATTGGGGAAACTAGTAGGGATTCTATGAATTTCAAGACAAGCTCAATCATGTGGCTGTGTGGCCAGTTGGTGGAACGATGCAGGACTGGATTAGGGAAGGCTCAAGCTCAAAATGGACCCAGGCGGTGAAATCCGTTGTTATCCCGTGGAAAGGATGATGAAAAATGGCGGACATAGACTACATTATGGACCTACTGGATTGGAATAGGACCGAGGAAGAGCAAGCAGAGGGATTGCGTCTTGCCCGGCAGGTCAAAGCCTTCAATGTGTTTTTGCAGCCGTGTGATAAACGAAACAATAAAAATGTGTGGGATAACTGTGCACTTATTGTGTCCAAAAAAGAGGATGCCATTTTAGAACCTTATTTGCCTTACTTGTTTGCATGGATCCAGGATTTGAACTGGCCGGGGGCTTGGTGTATCTTTGAGCGCTTACAAGAATATAAGAAAGAAGGAATGTATGATTTTGTATGGCAAGAAATATATGCCTGTGCACAAGCGTTGGAAGATGAGGTGTGGATGGAAAATCTAAAAATGGTGCAGCAAACTTGAGAGCGGTTCCTGGCGGAGAATTTGGACGTCCAACCTAGCCAAGCATTGAACGAAGTGCCAGTACCAAAAACTTGATATGACAAAGCCCTTTCTGTCAGTATTCTGGCAGAAAGGGCTTTGATTTTAATTGGAATACGGTGAGTATTTTGAATCTAATATGATAATTGTTAAGCAGTTTAAGACACGGATGCTTAACAGCAAGCCAAATTCTCTCCTATGCCTTCATCTCCACAAACCACCGCTCCCCGTCCCGGTAGAGAATGGTTTCCCGCCCATCACCAAGAGCTTAATGCTTCATTCCGCACGGTTGTTGGATACCTCCAGCCTGCCGTCCTCCCCCGTCCGGTCCTGGCTGTGAAAAGCAGGCGGTCCTGCGCTGCCGCGGGGGCGTGCGACGGATGGAAAACAGTGCCGGAAGAGCCCTTGCAGGGAAAAAGCGAAAAAATAACCCCAGAGAAAAATTGACAAACACCCTGTGAAAGTGATAGCCTATTTATAGTTATACCTTATCTCGGACGAGTTTGGCGGGATTACGGGAAGGGGAGAAATCCCCTGGTTTTTTAGGAGGCTGCTTTGTGAAACGATCTTCTTTGGCTCGTTTTTTTGTGCTGATGTTTTTGGAGGTAGTGGCTGCCAACATGGTCCACCCTGTTACCCCCACGTTCCTCACGCAGCTGCAAATGCCGGAATTTATGTTTGGCGCGGCGTTTGCGGCAATGTCTTTGACCAATTTCCTATTTTGCCCTTTCTGGGGCGCGGTGGGAGATAGGGTGGGGCGGGTCCGCACCCTGTTTATCACGATCTTGGGCTACGCCGCCGGCCAAATCCTGTTCCTGTTTGGCTCTACGATCTGGCAGATCCTTTTGGCCCGGATGGTCGCGGGCGTTTTCAGCGGCGGCGTGACCGTGTGCTTTATGGCGTATGTGGCAGACACCGCCGCACCGGAACACTGCGGCCGGGCCATGGCGGTGTCCGCCGCCCTCACCTCCGCGGGGACCGCCATCGGCTACCTGGCCGGGGGCGTTTTGGGGGACCTGTCCGTAGCAGCCAGCTTTTGGGGGCAGTTCGTGATCCTTTGCGCCACCGCCCTGGGGGTTTTGCTGCTTTTGGCGGACGGGGAACACTATGTCTCCAAGGAAGTCTCCTTTGCCCAGGCTTTGAACCCCCTCTCTGTCTTTTCCCGGGGAAAGGGACACTTCACCAAACCCATGCTGGTGTTTTTGGCCGGGGTCTTTCTCGCCTGCTTTGCCAGCACCGCCTATGACAACGCTTTCAACTACTTTCTGAAAGACCAATTCTCCTTCCCCCCCTCTTACAACGGCTTCATCTACGCAGCCATTGGGGTGGTGGGCATCACCTTTAACATGACGGCCGGGCTGTGGATCCAGCGGCGCACCACCTGCTACCTGCCCCTTGCCGTCATCTTCCTGATGGCAGGTGCCACCCTGCTGGCCTCAATCGGGATAGACCAAGAAGGGCCCTACATCCTGGTGAACATGGTGTTCTACCTGTGCAATTCCATGTACCTTCCCTTGCAGCAGGCGCTGGCCATCCGCCAGTGGCGGGACCAAAACGGCACGGTTTCCGGGGTGTTCTCTTCCGTGCGGGCGGCCAGCATGGTCACAGGTGCCTTGTTTGCAGGGGCTTTGTATGAGGTGGCCCCCCGGCTGCCCATGTGGGTCTGCGCGGCGATCTTTTTCGCAACGGCTTTGGTGGCCTTTTATAATATGCTGCAATATAGGAGGAACCTGGCATGACAAGAGAGGAACTGCTTTCCAGTTATATCCCTCTGGCCGATTTTATCGCTAAAATGAATGGTGGGCACTGTGAGGTGCTGATCCATGACGTGCGGGACCTGGAGCACTCCATCATCTATGTGACCCAGCCCAGCATCACGGGACGGCACCGGGGAAATGGCATGACCGATTACGCCCTCCAGCTGGTTCGCAGCGGCCGCTTTCTCACCGAGCCATTTGTGGTGAACTATGTGGGCGGCACCCAAGAGCGGGTGCTGCGCTCTTCCACCTATTTCATCAAGGATCAGGGAGAGCTGGCCGGGCTGCTCTGCGTCAATATCGAGGTGGACCATCTGCTCCAAGGCATTGATATCCTGCGCCAGGCGCTGATCCTAGACCCGGCCAAGCTGCAACGGCAGGAGACCTTCCATCCTGGCAGCACCATAGAAGAACGGATGGAGGCCATTTTCCAGCGTTTCCTGAGCGGCCGGGAACCAGAGCAGCTCAGCGTGAAGGAAAAACGCCAGCTGGTGTACGAGCTGCGCCGGGACGGCGTGTTTGACTACAAGGGCAAAGTCAGCCAGGTTTCGCAGCTGCTTCACGTGTCGGAAAAAACGGTCTACCGCTATCTGAAAGCGGAAAGCTGAGATAAGACTTTTTTCTCAAATTGAATCTTTATTTGATTTATCTTTTAAAAAATATGGATATTAATCAAATAATATAAGAAAAATCCCGAATTTTTGCAAGAACACGGGTTTTGATTGACATTTTATTCTTATATAGGTATACTGTTGATAAGGCGTTCTCTTTCGCTTTACAACGTGAAAGTAATTCAGTCTCAATGGGGAGATTCTCCGTGATGCGGCAGGACGGATGCCGTATTGTGGGGGATTTTTTTCTTTTTTGGCCCCAGATATCTCTCAAAGAAAGGAGATCAACAAACCAATGTATCTGCTGACCAAAGAAAACGATATCCTGTCCATCCGCGACCAGTATGCCTTGTGTGACGAGATCCTGAAAAACCGCCTGGAGGAGCTGATGCCCCAGCTGCTGAAAGAGTGCGGCGTGGATATGTGGCTGGTCATCTGCCGGGAATACAACGAAGATCCTGTATTCAAGACGTTGACCCCCCAGCTGGTGAAAAACGCTTCCCGCACCAGCTGCTTTATCTTCTCCCTGGACAGCCGCGGGGAATATGAGGCCCTCAGCCTTTCCCGGCCCAACCCCCGGCTGGCCCCCTTCTACAAGCAGGCCTATGACCCCAGCACCCAGGACCAGTACGATGCCATCGTCAAGGTGGTGGAGGAACGCTCCCCCAAAAAAGTGGCGGTGAACATCTCTGAGGACTGCGCCCAGGCCGACGGCCTGAGCAAAAAGCTGTGGGACAACCTCTATGCCCGGCTGGGCGACCGTCTGGTAGCAGACGACTCCATTGCCATCCGCTGGCTGGAGACCCGCACCCGCCGGGAACTGGAGCTTTACCCCTCTATTTACCGCATCGCCATGGATGTGCTGCGGGAGGCTTACTCCACCGACGTAATTACCCCCGGCGTCACCACCACCACCGATGTGGAGTATTACATCATGCAGCGCATCAACGACATGGGGCTGGACGCTTGGTTTGCCCCCGATGTGGACTTGCAGCGGGCAGGAAGCTCTGACCAGCGCATGAGCGGCGTGGTGATTGAGAAAGGCGACCTGCTCCACACGGACATGGGCCTTTCTTACCTGAACCTGTATACCGACAGCCAGCGCCTGGCCTATGTGCTGAAGGACGGGGAAACGGAGATCCCCGCCGGCATTATGGCCGGTTTTGCCCGGGGTAACCGCTTCCAGGATATCGTGCGGGAGAACTTTGTAGAGGGCCGCACAGGGAACGAGATCTTCTTCGCCGCGGTGGAACAGGCGAAAAAAGAAGGGATCCGCCCCATGCTGTACAGCCATCCCATTGGCAACTATGGCCACGGTGCGGGCCCCAGCATAGGTATGTATGACAACCAGGGCTTTGTCCCTCTGCACGGGGAGCTAAAGCTCCACAACAACACCTGCTACGCCCTGGAGCTGAACATCACCGAGGCTGTGCCCGAGTGGGGCGGCCAGGACGTGTGCTTTATGCTGGAGGAAACCATCGCCTATTCCGGCGGTGACACCAGCTTTATGGATGGGGACCGGAAAAAAATTATTGCCATTGGGTGAGGAGGAATTTTTATGACAAAAGATCAGCGGGCTACCCGTTTGGCCCACAACCTGGTGACCTTTTCCTTGGGCGTGAAGCCAGGGGAAAAGGTGCTGATTGAGACTCGGGGCATTGACCTTCCTTTTGTGGCGGACTTGATCCGCGAGGTCTACGCAGCTGGCGGCCAGCCATTTCTCAGCATCAAATACCCCTATCTCGACCGTGCCCTGATGATGGGCTGCACCGAGGAACAGATGGACCTGCTCTACCGATTAGAAGCGGACCGGATGCACGAGATGGACTGCTACATCGGCATCCGCCTGCCGGAAAATGCCTATGAGGAAAACGGCGTGCCCTATGAAAAGGTGGACCTGTACAACCAGCACTATGAGATGAAGCTGCTCATGGAAGACCGCTGCCCCGGCACCCGCTGGGTGGTGCTGCGGTATCCCACACCGGCCATGGCCCAGGCGGCCCAGTGTTCCACGGAGGAGTTTACTGACTTCTACTTCGACGTGTGCACCCTGGATTACGCCAGGATGAGCCTGGCAATGGATCCCCTGAAGGAGCTGATGGACCGTACTGACAAGGTCCGTATCACTGCCAAGGACACGGATCTTACATTTTCCATCAAGGGCATCGGCGGTGTGAAATGCGACGGCCACGCCAACATCCCGGACGGCGAGGTATACTCCGCCCCGGTCATTGACTCGGTAAACGGCTACATCACTTATAATACCCCTTCCCTGGTGGATGGCTTCAGCTTTGAAAACATCCGCCTGGAGTTTGAGAACGGCAAAATTGTCAAGGCCACCGCCAACGACACCCAGCGCCTCAACGCCATTTTGGACACGGACCCCGGCGCCCGCTACATCGGCGAGTTCGCCATCGGTGTGAACCCCTATGTGCTCAAGCCCATGAACGAGACCCTCTTCGACGAGAAGATCATGGGCAGCATCCATTTCACTCCCGGAAACTGCGTCGCCGGCTGCGAAAACGGCAATCGTTCCAAGGTACACTGGGATCTGGTGCTCATCCAGACGCCCGAGTGGGGCGGCGGAGAGATCGCTTTTGACGGCGTGGTGATCCGCAAGGACGGCCGCTTTGTGCTGGACGAGCTCCAAGCTCTGAACCCGGAAAATCTGAAGTGAGGGGCGTAATACTATGTTGAGATATACCATCAAACGCGTGCTCTTGGCCATCTTGACCCTGTGGGTCATCATCACGGTCACTTTCTGCCTGATGCACGCCATCCCCGGGGACCCCTTTTCGGATGAAAAACGCATCCAGCCGGAGATCATGGCCAACCTAGAGGCGAAATATGGCCTGGATAAGCCCTTGATCGAGCAGTATTTCGTCTACATGGGGAACTTGCTCCACGGGGATTTCGGCACTTCATTCAAATACGCCAACCGCACAGTGAACAGCCTGATCGCCCAAGGGGCGCCCGTCTCCTTCTCGCTGGGCGCCATCGCCTGCGCTTTTGGTATCCTGGTGGGCATCGTGTTCGGCGTGATCTCAGCAATCAACCGGGGCCGGTTCCCTGACTACCTGGTGATCATTCTCTCCATTTTGTGCGTCTCTGTGCCGGCGTTTGTGTTCGCCAGCCTGTTCCAATACGCTTTCGGCGCAAAGCTGCAATGGCTGCCTGTGGCAGGCTGGAAGGGGCCGGTGTATATGGTGCTGCCGTGCCTGGCCCTGGGCCTGCGCCTGATCGCCTATGTGGCCCGCATGATGCGCACCAGCATGCTGGACGTGCTGGGCCAGGACTACATTATGACGGCCAGGGCCAAGGGCCTGACCAGCGGGCAGGTAATCCGCCGGCACACCATCCGCAACGCCATCATGCCTGTGGTTTCGGTAGCTGGCTCGATGATAGCCGGCACACTGGTGGGCTCGTTCGTCATTGAGAACATCTTCAACATCCCCGGTATGGGCAAATACCTGGTGGATGCCGTAACCGACAACGACTACACTGTGGTTCTGGGCATGACTACGTTCTACGCCCTGGTCCTGGTGGTCATCACTTTTATCGTGGATATCCTGTATGTGGTCATCGACCGCCGTGTGAAACTGGATTAAAGGGGAGGGGAAAACAGTGGAACATGAACCTGTACTGACAAAAGAACAGTTTGTCCCCGTAGGCAAACGCTTGGAAAATTCCAATGCCATCTCCCGGCCCACCACCACCTACCTTCAGGACGCCTGGCGGCGGCTGCGCCAAAACAAAGTGGCCCTGACCGCTATCATCATCTTAGTCCTGGTGCTGCTGATGGCCCTGCTGGTGCCGGTCTTCTCCTCCTACTCCATGAGCAGCCAGGATGGCTCCGCGGTGAACAAGGGGCCCACCCTCGCCCATATTTTCGGGACGGACAGCCTGGGGCGTGACCTGTCCGTGCGTTGCTGGGAAGGGGCCCGCGTGTCCCTGTTCATCGCCTTTGTGGCAACTTTTGTGAACTTAATCATCGGCGTGTTCTACGGCGGCATCTCCGGCTATGCCGGCGGCCGGGTAGACCTGTTCATGATGCGCCTGGTGGAAATCGTCACCACGGTGCCCGACCTGCTGTGGGTCATCCTGCTGATGGTCATTATGGGGCCCGGCCTCCACACGATTATCATCGCCATCTCCATCACGGGCTGGGGTTCGATGGCCCGGATCGTCCGCGGGCAGATTTTACAGCTCAAGCAGAGCGAGTACGTCATGGCTTCCCGCACCCTGGGCGGCCGGGGCCGGTGGATCTTGCTAAAGCACCTGATCCCCAACACAATGGGCCCCATTATCATCGAGCTCACCTTCTCCATCCCCAACGCGATCTTTACCGAGGCGACCCTGAGCTATCTGGGATTGGGCGTCCCTGTGCCCCTGTCCAGCTGGGGCACCTTGGCCAACGAGGGCTCCCGCATGCTGCTCCTCTATCCATACCAGCTTTTGTTCCCAGCACTGCTGATCTCCATCACCATGCTTGGGTTTAACCTGCTGGGGGACGGCCTGCGCGACGCACTGGATCCAAAAATGCGCAACTGAGGAAAGGGGAACGAACATGAGCGAAACAGTTTTGGAAGTGAAAGACCTTTGCGTTTCATTCGATACATACGCAGGCAAGGTCCAAGCGGTGCGCGGCGTCAGCTTTTCCTTGAACAAGGGGGAAATCCTGGCAGTGGTAGGAGAGTCTGGCTGTGGGAAAAGCGTGACGGCCAAGACCATTATGCGATTGAACCCCTCCCCTCCCTCCCGCATCGAAGGGGGCGAAGTCCTGTTTGAAGGCCAGGACCTGACCAAGCTGAAAAACCGCGAGATGGCCAAGCTGCGGGGGAAAAAGATCGGCATGATCTTCCAGGACCCCATGACCTCCCTGGATCCCACGAAAAAAGTGGGATACCAGATTATGGAGGCTATCCGCCAGCACGAGCATATCTCCTATAAAGAGGCGTATGCCCAAAGCGTAAAGATGCTGGAAATGGTGGGCATTACCAACCCGGTAGAGCGGATGAAGCAGTACCCCCACGAATTTTCCGGCGGTATGCGCCAGCGCGCCATGATCGCTATGAGCCTGGTGTGCCATCCCCAGCTGCTCATCGCCGATGAACCCACCACAGCTTTGGATGTGACCATCCAGGCGCAGATATTGGATCTGCTGCTCTCCCTGCGGGAGAAGCTGGGCACCTCCATCCTGCTGATCACCCACGATATGGGCGTTGTGGCGGATGTGGCGGACCGGGTTATCATCATGTACGCAGGCATGGCCATGGAGGCTGGTTCCGTGCGGGAGATATTCTATAGCCCAATGCATCCCTATACCTGGGGCTTGCAGGTATCCCTGCCCAAACACGACGGCAGCGGCGGGCGGCTGCGCCCCATCGAGGGCACGCCCCCCGACCTGCTGGACCCACCGGCCGGGTGCCCCTTCGCGGACAGGTGCGAGTACGCTATGGAGATCTGCCACCGGCGTATGCCGGATGTGACCCAGCGCACACCTACTCACAATGTGCGCTGCTGGCTCTATCACGAGATGGCTCCCAAGGTGACCAATCCCATTACAGGAGGGACCACTTAATGCTGCTGGAAGTTAAGAATCTAAAAAAGTATTTTAAGATCGGCCACAATGCCTATTTAAAGGCGGTGGACAATGTCTCTTTTTCCATTGAGAAGGGAGAGACGCTGGGCCTGGTGGGGGAATCCGGCTGCGGGAAATCCACCCTCGGGCGCACTATCATCGGCCTATACCCACCCACGGAAGGGAGTATCCTGTTCGAGGGGAAGGAGACCGCCCACCTCACGGAAAAGCAAAGGGTGCCCCTCACCAAGGAAATGCAGATCATCTACCAGGACCCTTACGCCTGCCTGGACCCCCGCATGACGGTCGCGGACATCATTGCCGAGGGGCTGGATATCCACGGCATGAGCCGGGGCGCAGAGCGGCGCAAGCGAATTTTTGAACTGCTGGAGCTGGTGGGGATGAACGCCGAGCACGCGAACCGCTTCCCCCATGAGTTTTCCGGCGGCCAGCGGCAGCGGATCGGCATCGCCCGCGCCTTGGCTATCAATCCCAAGTTCATCATCTGCGATGAGCCCATTTCCGCCCTGGACGTTTCCATCCAGGCCCAGGTGGTCAACCTGATGGAGGATTTGCAGAAGCAGCTGGGGCTGACCTACCTGTTCATCGCCCACGACATCAGCATGGTGTCCCACATCTCCAACCGCATTGCCGTTATGTACCTGGGTTCTTTGGTGGAGCTGGCCCCTTCGGCCGAAGTGATGGACCATCCTATGCACCCGTATACCAAGGCGCTGCTGTCCGCTGTGCCCTTTGCTGACCCGGACGCAAGCCGCGCCCGGGACCGGATCAAGCTCAGCGGCGATGTGCCCAGCCCCATGAGCACCCAGACAGGGTGCAAGTTTGCCTCCCGGTGCCCGCAGTGCATGGAGTGCTGCAAAACCCAGGCCCCCGAAATGCGGGAGGTTTCTCCAGGGCATTTTGTAGGCTGCCATCTGTTTGACGGGAAGGAGTGAACCCCATGACAAACGAGATATTTGCCCGGCGCCGCCAAAAGGTGGTAGACACCCTAAAAGACCAGAGCGCACTGTTCCTCTTTTCCGGGGATGTAAAACAGCGCAGCCTGGACGGGGACTACCCCTTCTGCGTTAACCGGAATTTCTTCTACCTCACTGGGCTGGACGAGCCCGGCTATGCGCTGCAAATTTCAAAGCTGGCAGGGCAAGTGACCCAGACACTGTACCTCCCCCGGCCGGACCCCTATCAGGAGCTCTATTTCGGACGTATGCCTACGGCGGAGGAGATGGTGGAGAACACAGGCCTGGACCGGGCCGTGTACCTGGATAAGATGGAGTGGGAACTCAACCGCCTGTTTGCCCGGAACTATTTCGAGCACCTGTACATGGATTTCCACAAGCGGGAGCTGAACACGGTGGCTTACCCAGAAAACGACCTGGCCGCCCGCATCATGCAGGCCCACCCTTATCTTCAGCCCCACAACATCGCCCGCACCATTGACAACCTGCGCCGCTTTAAAGACGAGGGGGAAATCGCCCAGATCAAAGAGGCCATCCGCATCACGGGCCTGGGGATTGAGAGCATTTTGCGGCACATGGGCCCCGGCATCAACGAGCGCCAGCTGCAGGCATATTTTGAATTTGAGCTGAAGTACCACGGCGCCATGGGCAACGCTTTCGACCCCATCATCGCCGCGGGCGCCAATACGGTGAACCTCCACTACAGCCGCAACAACCAGGATTTGAAAGACGGCGACCTGCTGCTTTTGGACCTGGGGGGCGAAGTGGGCTATTACAGCGCTGATATCAGCCGTACCTTCCCGGTAAACGGCGTGTTCGACAGCCGCCAGCGGTATTATTACGAGGCTGTTCTCGCCGCGAACCAGGCCGTCATCGACGCCCTGCGCCCTGGCCTTCCCGTAGACGATACCTTGGAGATCGCCCGCGACACCCTGTTTGCATACTGTGTGCAGGACGGCCTGACAAAGGAACGGAAGGATATGGAAAAGCTGCTCCCCCACGGCGTCAGCCACTACTTGGGTCTGGATACCCATGATGTGGGCGACCGCGGCCTGTTGGAGCCAGGTATGGTAGTCACAGTGGAGCCGGGAATCTATCTGCGGGACAGCGGCCTTGGCATCCGCATTGAGGACGACGTCCTCATTACGGAAACCGGCCATGAGCTGCTTTCCCCCCAGATCCTCAAAACCCCTGGTTCCATTGAGGATTTCATAAAACAACACAAGGAAAGGATGAAGTTACAATGAAGAAAGGTTGGCTCACGCTTGTGGCCCTGACACTGGCGGTATCTTGCCTGTTCAGCGGCTGCGGCTTTACCGGAGGCGAATCCAGCACCGCAAGCACAAAGGACGACGCCAGCGCAACATCTTCCGCTGTCTCTGGGGAGGAATCCACCAACACAGGCGATAAGGTCCTGCGCGTCAGCCTGGCTAGCGCCCCCACCGATATCAACCCTCTGACGATCTCTACCACGGAGGGTGCCGAGATCGCTGGTACTATGTACGAGACCCTGGTGCGCCAGGACGCCGAGGGCAATGTTGAGCAGGGCTCCGGCCTGGCTGAGAGCTGGGATGTGAGCGAGGATATGAAGGTCTACACCTTCCACCTGCGGGACGCCAACTGGTCTGACGGCAGCCCCATCACCGCCGACCAGTTCGTCTACGCATGGCAGAAGGCGCTGGAGCCCGCTACCGCTTCGACCATGGCCTACATGATGTACCCCATCAAGAACGCCGCCCAGTTCAACACCGGCGAGATCACCGATTTCTCGGAAGTGGGCGTGAAGGCTTTGGACGACAAGACCCTGGAGGTCACCCTGGAAAACCCCGCCGATTACTTTATCGAAATGCTGGTCATCCCCCAGTACGGCCCCCTGCCCATTGATTCCGTGGAAGAAGCCGGCAGCGATTTCTTCCTGGACGCGGAGCACATGGTATCCAACGGGCCCTTTATCTGCACCTCTTGGGACCCCAACGTGGGCGCCACGATGGTGAAGAATGAAAACTATTGGGACGCCGACTCCGTAAAGCTGGATGTCATCGACTACAACTTCGTGAAGGAGACCAACACCATCGTCAACCTGTATGAGACCAACGAGATCGACGTGATGATGGTCCAGCCCGAATTTTTGGACACCTATAAGGAAGCCAAGGGCTTTACCAGCGTGACCGAGCCTGTCACCGAATTCGTGAAGTTCAACTTCAACAATGAATACTTTGCCAATGAGAATATCCGCCGGGCTTTCTCCATGGCCCTCAACCGTGTCACTTACATGGAAGAGTTTATGCGCACCGGTTCCACCCCTGCCTATGCCCTTATCCCCGATTCCATCCGCGGCGTGGGCGGCAAGGGTTTCCGTGAGGCTTACGGCGACCTGTATTACGACTGCGGCACCAACGAAGGCGCCGAGCAAGAGGCCAAGGACCTGCTGGCCAAGGGCCTGGAGGAAGTTGGCAAAACCTTTGAAGAGTTCAACCAGGGCCTGAGCTTTGTGATCGGCGACGGCGACCTGAACCTGAAAACCGCCCAGGTGTTCCAGCAGCAGTGGAAGAACGTGCTGGGTGTGGACGTGGAGGTCCGCTCTATGGAGTACGGCCTGCGCCAAGACGCCTATGACACCGGCGACTGGACCATCGCCAAAGAGGGCTGGGGCGCCGACTACAACGACCCCCTGAGCTTCTTGGAGCTGTTCCAAACCGGCAACATCCAGAACGACTGCCACTATTCCAGTGAGGAATTTGACAGCTTGTTGGAGCAGGCTGCCGTCACCATCGGCGAGGATCGCATCGCCCTGCTGCAGGAAGCCGAAAAGGTCCTGCTCCAGGATGACGCCGCGCTGGCCCCCACCTTCTTCCAGACCCGCAGCTGGGTCTGCAAGGACAATGTCACCGGCATCGTCCGCAACGGCATTGGCCTGCGCTGCGACTTCAAGTGGGCCGATATCTCCGAATAAGGGGATCGGCCGCCAATTAAAAAACAGAAGGCTGTTGCATGGGAATTGTGACAGCCTTTTTGTTAAGACAACTGTATATTTTAGAAAAGGAGACGTGCAGTATGAATCAAATCTCTACCGACAAGGCCCCCGCAGCCATCGGGCCCTATTGCCAGGCAGTCACCCACAACGGCTTTGTGTTCACCTCTGGCCAGATCCCCCTGGACCCTGCCACCGGCAAGGTGGACGGGGACTCTGTGGAACAGCAGGCCCGCCGCGTGCTGGAAAACCTTTCCGCTGTTCTGGAGGCCGCTGGGTCCGGACTGGACAAGGTTCTGAAAACCACTTGCTTTTTAAGCGATATGGGCAACTTCTCGGCGTTTAACGGCGTTTATGCCGAGTATTTCACCCAAAAGCCCGCCCGCAGCTGCGTGGCGGTCCGCGCCCTGCCCCAGGGTGTGCTGGTGGAAGTGGAATGTGTCGCGGTGGTGGAGTGATATGGGTATTCGCGAGAAGCTCAACCCCCGCTTTGCCCCTTTGCAGGGTGGGCTGTTCCTCAACGTAACCAAGGCGGATGTCGGGGAAGGCACCGGTAACTTTCAAAAAACCGGCGGCGATGTGATGGCCTGGGCAGATCCCTTCTACCCGGATCCTGCCATTCCCGAATCCGTTAAAAAAGCCATGATGGAAGCGCTGGAGAGCGGGATCCCCGCCCACTACACCATGCCGATCGGTATGCTGGAACTGCGCCAGGCGCTGGCCCAGCACATCACCGAGGCAACAGGCCTGCCCATTGACCCCAGCCGGAACGTGATTGTCACCCCCGGCTCGGACAGCGGCCTGCTGTACGCCATGATGCCCTTCCTCAACGAGGGGGATGAAGTGATGGTGCCGGACCCCAGCTATCCCTCTAACTTTTTGAACCCCACTTTGCTGGGTGCAGTCACTGTACCGGTACCCCTGCGGGAAGAGGACAACTATCAGCCCAATATCGAGGAATTCCGCAAGCGGCTGACCCCCAAGACCAAAATGGTGCTCATCACACACCCCAACAATCCCACCACCACAGTCTTCCGCCGGGAGGCAATGGAGGAGCTTTGCCGGTTTATCGTGGAAAATGATTTGATTTTGGTCAGCGACCAAGCCTTCCAGGATCATATTTTCGACGGCATTGAGTTTGTCCACCCTGCCGCGCTGCCCGGTATGTGGGAGCGGACACTGACTGTGTGCTCTATTTCCAAGGGCATCGGGCTGTCCGGCTTCCGCATCGGCTATATCTACGCTGATGACGCGATCATGGACACCCTGTACGGCGGGGCGGTCAATGTGCTGGGCGCTCCCTGTACCCTGTCCTCGATTGGGGCCATCGCCGCCCTGAAGGACAAGCAACACCTGGCCAACACGTTCACCCGCCTGGAGCGCCGCCGCCGGATAGCCTACGAAAAGCTCCACGACATCCCTGGCGTGAATATGGCCATGCCCGAAAGCGGGATCCTTTCCTGGCTGAACATTTCCCAGCTTGGCACAGAGGAAGAGGTGTGCGCCCGCTTGCAGGAAGAAGCCCGGATCCTGGTAAACCAGGGGGAGCCCTACGGCCAGCAGGGAAAGGGGCATATCCGCATCGTCACAGCGTGCTTTGCCTCTGATGAGGAAGCCGGCCAGCGCTTGGAGCGTATCCGCCGCGTCCTTTGGAAGATGGCGGAAGAAAAGGGGTTGGCCTGACAGAGCGCCTGCCCACTAGACTTTGCATCACCGCAAAAACAAAAAAAGCCGGGCACGGAAGGGATTTCTCTCCTTCCGTGCCCGGCTTTTCTGCGGTTCCAGCCGACCCTGGCGCCGTAACAGCAGGCACCCCCGGGAGGTAGGATACCAAGTGGTATGCCCCAAAACCGGTCCTGGAAAAACTCTCCAAGATATTTCCCCAGGGGTTCCATCCATCACGTCTGGGCCGATGAGGACATTGGATATAACTGCGGGAAACGGATTTACTAAAACGGGACAACCACTCAAGAGAATCCCCTCACCGGCTGCAATGCCGTGGAGGTTGCCTGCGGCCTTTGGAACACCTCCCCGTAAGAACAACTGGGAGAGGAACCCAATATGCGGATGTGCTGGAGGGGCGAAAGCCTATAGCACGTTGCCGCAGAGCTCAGTTCACATTGTCCCCACACCAGGCGGCGGGCCCGCAAGCAGGGCCTCATCAACCAATCACTGAAAAGCTGCCTTATGAAAAGAACTGCCTAAAAGTCTTTCAACCTTAGGCAGTTCTCAGCTACATTCAATTTGTACTGTTCAGAGATTTAGCCAATACCTCTTCCAACGTAGGGATGGAAGTCTGGGCGCCCCGGCGGGTCACAACGATATCGGAAACAGCGGCAGCCAGGCGGATAGCCTCTTCCAAGCCCTGACCCTGGGCTAGGCCAACGCATAACCCAGCCATAAAACTATCCCCGGCAGCAGTAGTGTCCACCACCGTCACGGTCTTATCCGCGGAGAACCGGGACTGGGTGCCGTCCTCTTTCAGCAGATACGAACCCTCGCTCCCCAAGGTAACCAACACATTTTTCACCCCTTTGGCTTGCAGCGCCAAGGCGCTTTCCCGCAAGTCTTCCGGACAGTAAGGCCGGCCGGTCAAAATGGAAAGTTCCATTTCATTGGGCTTGATCAGGTCAAGGCAAGGGAACAGTTCCTCCGGCAAGTCCGGCACGGCGGGGGCTGGATCCAGCACCACGGTCTTACCTAGGCCCTTGGCTTCCTTTGCGGCCCAGAGCACTGTGTCCAAGGGGATTTCCAGCTGCATTACCAAAATATCGCAAGCCTCCAACAGATCCCAATTTTCCTGGAGATAGGCGCGGTCGACGATTTGGTTGGCACCGGGCAGCACAATAATACTATTATCTCCTTGAGGGGTGACGCCGATCACCGCTATGCTGGTAGACGCATTTTCACAGCGCTTCACCCGTGAAACATCCACCCCAGAGCGAGCCAGATTCTCACAGAGCTTCTCGCCATAGGTGTCTGCGCCCGCAGCCCCCAGCATGGCCACGCTACCCCCCAGCCGGCCGATAGCGCAGGCCTGGTTGGCACCTTTTCCCCCAGGGATAAACTCCAATCCCTGGGCCAAGACGGTCTCCCCCACCGCCGGCATATGAGAGACGTCTGTCACAAAGTCCATGTTCATGCTTCCAATGACTAAGATCTTCTTCATTCCTCTTCCGGGCTCCTTCCGGCAATGGCCATATCACGATACAGGCAATGGCTCCCCTTCTCTACGGACAGACCAGCGCAGCCGTTGGCCAGGGGATCTGGGTCCTCATAGGAGAGCACCTTTTTCCCGTCGATGGCCAGGGTGAGCGTCCCACCCTGAGCAGCAAAATCCAGCCGGTACTCTTTTCCAGGCTCCCAGGGGAAGTCCGCTTCACAGAGAGTAATATAGCCATGCTGGTTCTTCCGCAACGCCACTTTCCCAGCCCCGGAGAATCCGGCGGCATAGGATCGCATGGCCCCCTGTACCCGCAGGTTCACATAGGCCTGTTCCCCGGTAAGGGGCTTCAGGGTGGCGGAGAGGCAATAATCTTCCCAGCTGTGATGGCCGGTATACATCTCGGCAAAATCGGCGCAGGAAAGACTGAGCCAAGGCCCGTCTAAATAGGAATGCCCTTTCAGCTTGGAAAACTGGGGTACTTCCTGATGGATACCGCCCCACACGTCCATGGTCATCTGGGAAAAATCCAGCTGATAGTCCGGGAGCCCCTCAATAGCCAAGTCGTCCACGTAGGCGGTAAGGTCCCCCATACCGAACCCAACGGCCGTTCCGGAAAGGATAACGCCCACCTCTTGGATCAAACCAGCCCCGCTGGGGATAACCAAGCTCAAATCGTGCCAAGTGCCGTCCGCGGCAACCTTCTCCCCACGGATAATCTCCCCAGCAGCGCCGTCTTTCACATAGATCTGGGCGGCGCCCTCCATGCCCTGGCAGGGCATGGGCATCACGCTGAGACGCACCGTCTGGCCAGGATAGGCCAAGGGAGAAAAGAAGGGGTCGTACCGGGAATCACTGAAGTCACTGGCTTGGTAGTAGGTCTGCTTGTAGAAGAAATTCTCCATCCCGGCAGAAGAACCCGCGGCTGTGACTTTTAAAGACCGGTAGCCAGTGCGGGCTTGCTCGTCCGTATTGCGCACATGGCACAAAGCTCCTTCCGACCGGCTGCGAATAGCGTGGGTGCTGGTGGGAAACTCGAAATGACAACTCTCCAACCTCTGGAAAACATCCTTCCAGGGGGCGGGAGGCTCCTCCCCAGAGAGGAGATAGCCCATCTTGGCGAAGTAGGCCGCGCCATAGGGCAAGTCGGTAGCGTTTAGGGAGGGCACCACACTGGAGCAGGCCAAAAAGTCGCCGATAGGTTTCGCCCACTTATCCTGGTCGATACCGGGCAGACCACACAGCACACCCATAATACAGCCCACGTTTCCCACGTTACAGTCCGTATCCCAGCCACACATATTACAGATACATATTGTCTTGGTAAAATCACCCGCCCCGTAGAGCATGGAGAGTACCATTACCGCGGCATTGGGGATAATGTGGCAGTTGCCCGGGTACTTGTCATAACCATAATTCTCATAGATGTACTGGAAGCAGGCCCGCCAATCCTCGGGGTGCTGGTCGTAAAAATCCATGACAGCCCGGGTAACCCTGGCATACTCGCAATCGGCGGGGATATAGCTGAGGGCCTTGTCCAAAACTGCGCGGATATCTTTTTCCACAAAGGCCAGGCTGATGCAGCAGGCCACATACACGCCGCCGTAAACCCCGTTTCCTCCATGGGTGACGCTGGCCGCCTTCTCTGCCAGGGAGGCCGCCTGCTCCGGGTTGCCGGGAGATACCAGACCCCAAGGGTCGATGAAGATCTGCCCGCCGATCTGCTCGGCCATGGTGGAACCGTTTTGCTCCACACTGCCGCTGCGGGGAGCGGGGATGCCGTTACGCAGGTTCAGGTAAGCGGTGTGCTCGGTGGAAATGCCGTACCCGCCCCACCAGAAAAAGCCATGCTCAAAGGGGGCATAGTTCAAAAGGGCCTCAGCCACGTCTTGGGCAGAGAAGTTTTTCAAATCCTTGCAATCTTCCAAGGCCCGTATAAAGAACATAGGGCCGTTGCTGTCGTCATCGGCAGCGAAATTCTTATACTGGGCTGGATAGTCCCACAGTTCGCCAAACACATTCTGGATGCGCTGGTAGCTCCACCCCTCGATGGCCGCCCCCAGCCGGATTCCAATTACCTTCCCCAGCCATCCAGCGTACACTTTCTCTAAATAGTTCTCGGGGATCTTCACGTAGGTTCGCTCCTTTCCGCGTTTCATTTAATCCTTGATCCCGCTCATGACAATGCCCTGGACAAAATATTTTTGGGCGAAAATATATACCACCAAAATGGGAAGCATGGTGATAAGCGCCCCGGCCATCATCTGGTTCCATTGGGTCACATAGGTACCCTGGAATTTGGCAAGGCCCATGGATAACGTCCAATTTTCCTGGCTGTTCAGGAAAATCAAGGGCCGCAGGAAGTCGTTCCAGGTGTTCATAAAGGTAAAGATGACCAGGGTCATCAAAGCGGGCTTAGAGTTCTTGATAATGATTTCCCAAAAGATCCTGGGATAGCTGCAGCCATCGATCATCGCCGCCTCTTCCAACTCTTTGGGCAAGGTAAGGAAGAACTGACGCAGCAAAAATGTGCCGAAAGCGTTGAAGATACCGATCACGATCAACGACCAGATATTGTCGATAAGCCCCAACGTCTTGATGATCTGGAACTGGGGGATCATCACTACCTGGAAAGGAATCATCATCGTACCCAGATAAATGATGAAAATGACTTCACGCCCTTTAAACTTTAGCCGAGCAAAAGCATATGCCGCCATAGAACAGGTAACCAACTGTCCCAGAATGATAGCGGCAGTAACCAACGTGGTGTTCGCAAAATACGTTACCCATGGCGCTTGTTCAAACATATATACATAGTTCTCCCAGGCAATGTGTTTTGGGATCCACACGGGGGGTACGGCAAACAGCTCGTCCAGGTCTTTTAGCGAGCTGGAAATCATCCACAAAAAGGGGATCAGCATGGTGATGGAGCAGAGGATAAGCACCAAGTGGGTAAGCACCCGGAAAGTGGTTTTTTTACCCCTGCCCTTGCGCACAGCAGTTGTTTGCATCGATTTTACCTCCCCTCAAACATTGTTCTTTTCGCTGACCTTCAACTGGATGATGCTGGCCACGAAAATGATAAGGAATAGGATATAGGCCATTGCCGAAGCGTAGCCCTGCTTAAAATACTGGAACGCGTTCATATACACCAGATAGCTCACTACCTGGGTAGCGGTACCAGGGCCGCCCTTGGTCATAATATAAATCTGGTCAAACGCTTGGAACGAGTTGATCATGCTGATAATCATGACAAACATAATCGTAGGCTTCAGCATAGGGAGCGTGATACGGAAAAATTTTTGAACCACGTTGGCCCCATCGATGTCTGCCGCCTCATATACGGCTGGGGATATCCCCTGCACGCCAGCCAGCAGGATCACTGAATTGAAGCCCAGGTTTTTCCAAATACTCATAATGATAACCGAGGGCATCGCCCAAGCACTGCTGGTCAGCCAAGGTACGCTGGGCAGGCCGAGAGTATTCAGCGCAGAATTGATCAAGCCAAAGTCATCGTTATACAGCCACTGCCACACCATAGCGATAGAGGTGTAGGAGACAATAACCGGGATAAAAAAAGCGGTCTTGTATAAATTCAATCCCCGGATTTTCTGATTCAGGAGCACAGCCACCAGAATGGCCAGAATGGTTCCCAGAGGCACTGTGCCGATGGTAAAATAGATCGTATGCCACAGAGCTTCACCAAAATCCCCATTGGAAAATAGGTCGATATAGTTCTGCAACCCGATAAATTTCGGGGACGTTACCCCATCATAATCTGTCAAACTGTAATAGAACGACATAGCGACAGGGAAAATGGTGAACACGATAAAACCGATGATCACCGGCAGCAAGAACAGATAGCCCCAAAAGGTCTCATTGGCACCAATGGGTTTCCTCTTTTTCGCAGAAGGCTTCGCCGCCATTTTTCAAATCACCTCAATCCCAAATTTAACAAAAGCCAATCGGTTTTCCATTTTTGAAAGAAAGGGGAACTTTTATACTGTGCTAAAAGTTCCCCTCTTCCTCTCGTCTTACAATACGGTTCAAAGATGTTATCCAGCCAAAATGCCGTTAATCTCTTTAATAAGCGCCTGCTGGGTCTCTTCGGGAGTGCTTTCGCCAATCAGCATTTTGTCTACCAGTTCCTGCAATTTGGTGTTGACCTCTGTACGGTAGATAGACAGCTGGTCGGTCATATCCACATCGGGCACAGAGTCCACAAAGGCTTTTACATTTTCAGGGAAATGAGTATCTAGAACAATTTGGTTTACATCTTCATCTGTGCTTGCAGGCAGGGCCATGTTGCTCTCGGCCACAATACGCATCCCCTCGGGGCCAGCCAGGAATTTCAGCAGATCCCAAGCGGCATCGGGGTTCTTCGTGTCGGCAGAGATGCCCCAGTTCAAGATGCCAGCTTTTACTTTCTGAGTTTCACCACGGGGCATACGCACGACATCCCATTCAAATGAAAGGGGATCTGCCTTATAGGTGGGAAGGGTCCAAAGCCCAGAAGCTTCCATAGCGACTGACTGGTTGCGGAACATGGCGTCTGCACTCTTGCCCATAGCTGTCAAAGCAGCAGGGTTAGGGGACAGCTTATCCACTACCACCAAGTTGTACAAAAACTCTAAAGCGCTCAGTGCTTCAGGGGTATCCAAGCCGGTTACTTCTGTACCACTGGTATCGAACTCTACGCCAGAAAGGCTAAACCAGTTCAAGATCTGGTCGGCCCATGCGCCAGGATGACGATAGCCATAGACATTTTTATCGGGGTTAGTTAAAGCTTTGGCAGCAGCGTAGAAATCATCCATCGTCCAGTCATCAGTAGGCAGCTCCAAGCCCGCGGCCTCGAACATATCTTTGTTGTAGTAGATGACATAGGGGGAAACTTCCTGAGGCAGGGCATACAGCTGATCCTCGTAGCGGAGAGGCACCAGCAGAGACTCGGGATAATCCGCCAAGTCAAATTCCGTGTCCGCCTCGATGTAAGAATCCAGAGGCAACAGCACATCCCGGTAAGCCAGGGAATAGCACCACTCATTGATATAAATGATGTCGGGAGCGGTTCCGGAACCAATGAGGGTCATCAATTTCTGGAAACGCTCGGTGCCAATATCCACAGGCTTAATCGTCACGTTAGGATGCTCTTCCATATACAGGTCGAATTTCTGCTGATGGATCTCCATCTCTTGGGCGCTGCCAGACACAGCAACCTCAATGGTGACAGGCTCTTCGTCACCATTGCCTGCTTCTGCCGCAGAAGCGTCGCTGTTGGCGGTCCCTTCAGCAGCACTGCCTTCGTCTGCGGCGCTACTGTCGCTATTGCCACAGCCAAAAAGCACGGTACTCAGCATGACCAAAGCCAAGATGAGGGATAAAACTTTTTTCATTACTTTACCTCCTTAAATTTGTAGAACTATAGAGCTTTTTATAAACGAACGGTCATTTCCTGGCGGTGCAGAGGAATTCCAAGGTATCCCAGTCGATAAGAGCGTCTGAGACACCCCACTTGGTGGTGGAGAAACCAGCCGCTACGGTCGCGCGCCGGATGCTCTCACGGATATCCATCCCTTTGGCCAAAAACACAGCCAAAGCAGCGGCAAAAGCATCCGCTGCGCCTGTGGTATCTACCACATCGAATTCCTCGGCGCGGAAAGCCTGGCTCTGGGTACCATCACTCCAGTAGCAGCCTTTGCTGCCCCGGGTGATGATCACCTGCCCCACTCCCCTCTCCAGAAAAAGATCCGCTTGCTCCTCACAAGTCTCCAGGCCAGGACATAGTCTGGCGCTTTCTTTTTCGTTGGGCATAAAAATATCTGTCATTTGGTAGATCTCTTCATCCAGTTCATCCACGGCCGCCGGCTTTAATATAATTTTTACCCCCCTTTTGTGGGCCAGATGTACCGTGGTCCTGATGACATCCATATTCAACTCAGTCTGAAGCAGGCAGTAAGCCGCCCCTTCAAAAGCTGACGCATTTTCCATTACCTCTTGGGAGGTGAGCAGGGCATTCGCCCCCTTGTACACCATGATTCCGCTCTCGCCGTCTTCCTGCACGCAAATATAGGCGTGACCGGTTGAGTCCTGGGAGGTGCGGCGAACATACCCCGAATCTACCCCATCGGACTGGAGATAATCCCAAATCTCACTGCCTTCATAATCTTTTCCCACTTTTCCAATCAGTAAGACCTGCCCTTCCAGCTTGGCGACTCCCACCGCCTGGTTGAGCCCTTTCCCACCGGGACTAATCAGCCTGGTATTGGTAAGGGCAGAACGGCCCACCTGAGGGAAATCTTTTAGATAAATGGTGGTATCCATATTGATCGAGCCTACCACTACGATCTTCTTTCCCATAGAGTTTAGCGGAAAGGCCACGCTCTCCCCCGGGCAGCGGATGCCTCGCAACAGCTTTTCCTCTTCTGTGCGCCCGGGCCTTTCAATTTGTGAAACCAGCCTCCGGCAAGCGACCTCAGCCAATTGCGCAAAAGGCATTTTCAAGGCAGTAAGTTTCGGCAAAAAACCGCCTGGTTCATTCCCAGCCAGGCTGACAACCGAAAGATATCTGGGAATCCGCCGGTTTTTCCGGCCGCAGGCATCGTACACAGCCTCGGCAAGCTCTGTGTCAAAACAAAGCACGCCTGTGTTCTCAAACAGGCGTTTGCTCTCCAAACCGTCCCGGTCATAGAAACAGACGCGGCTTTCCGGCAGCGAGAGCCCTTTGGCCTGTAGGCATTTCCGGCACCCTTCCACAAACTGCCGCTCATTCAGCGACCCGCCGTGGATCATGCAAAAAATGTTGCGGTGCTTATATTCCAGCAATTCTTCCGCCGCCTGATATCCCAGGCACTCATAGTCGAATCCAAAACGCCGGGCAGTGGGAGGCCTATCAAAATCCACGATACCATAGGGAGTGTTACCCAGCAATTCTGAGAAATCCCCGCTGTCCCCGGACGTACCACAGAGCAGCATCCCCTCCAAAGGATACTCCAGCAGCGCTTGGATGCTTGCCCGTTCCTCCTCATAGGTTTCCGCAAACCGCGTCATTACGGAGTACCCCTCCCGGGAGGCAACTTGAAGCAGGGTTTCTAAAAAAATGTCGAACCCCTGCCGTTTCTGAAGCACTGCTCCCAGCAAAAAAGAACGCGCTGGAAAAGCGGCGCCAACTGGCAGCCTGGAGGGCAGGTAATGGTTTTCTTTGACCACGGCTAAAACTTTCTGGCGGGTCTCCTCGCTAATTGCTTGATCTTTTTTATTTAAAACTTTTGAAACAGTGGAAGCAGATACGCCTGCTTGCTTTGCGATTTCCCGTATGTTCATTCTTTACAGCCCTTTTGCGAAACCTGTTTCTTAAACTTGTTTCTTGATCAAAGCATACTATGTTTTCACAGTTTTGTCAAGCTCTTTTCAAAAAAATCCAAACCGTTTTTCTGCTCACTTCCTTTTTATCCCCGCGCCAAACTCCCTCCCTCTTTCAAGGTGCAAAACCCGCCACCTGCTTGTATTTCCGTCCGCCATTGGCGGCTAAGCTCGCTTACGGCATCTTGCTTTTCCCTTGTATGTTATAAGCCTCCCGCATCATCCGTTTAAAACACCCTCTCCTTACTTCTTTTGTCAAATGGCAAACCGCACCCTTATTTTGGCAAAGACAGGTTTTCTTTACACATAAAAAAGCGCCCCCTAAAATTGGGAGCGCTTTTGCTGTGCGTCATTAGATTTTCCGCTTGCTGCCGGCATAGAAATCGGTGCGGGGGATCCAGTTGAGGAACGCCTCCACCTGCTCATCCCACAGGCGCCATTCGTGGACAAACCCGGGACGGGGCACCCAAGTGACATCGGCGCCCAAAGCTTTCATCTCCTCCTGCAGCTGATTGGCACTGGGGAACAAGGGATCCTCTTCCCCACAGGCAATGTACATCTTCGAGAACTGGCGGCCTTCTTCTTTGATTTTCCGGGCCAGCTTCATGGGCTGCCAAGAATCGGGCGGTTCTACCACGTTGCCATTTTCATCCGTCTGGGGCGGCAGATAGCCCCCCACCGAAAACACGCCCATGGCCTTGTATTGCTCCGGGTTGGTCAGGCCGTGGATCAGCGTGCCAAACCCGCCCAAGGACAAACCCGCAATATAGGTATGCTCCGGCTCGGTAAGGGCCGGGAAGATCCCCGTGACAAAGTCGGGCAGCTCCTGATGCAGGAACTGGAAAAACTTGTCCTGGAGCATCCCGCCGCCGGGCATATCCACATAATTTTTATTCTCCGCCGAGAACATCACCACAATGATCTGCTGCTCCTCGGCGTACATCTCCACGTTGGTGTAGCCAGTCCAGGTGGCGTGGTTATTCCCGCCCCCATGAAGCAAGTACAGCACCGGGTACTTATGTTCCGGCGTGTGCCGCACCCGTGCGGAAGGATCCGTCTCCATATCAAAGCTTTCTGGGATAGTGGGCGTGGGGACCACCACAGTAATATCCACCGTGCGCTTTAGAGCATAGCTGATAAAGTTGCAGACAAACTTGCCCATACAATTCCTCCTATTCCACACATCCGCCCTTAAATGCGGCGCTTGCTGCCAGCGTAAAAGTCGGTGCGGGGGATCCAGTTGAGGAATGCCTCCACCTGCTCATCCCACAGGCGCCACTCATGGATGAACCCGGGACGGGAAACCCAGGTCACATCAGCGCCCAGGGCTTTCATATCCTCCTGGAGCTTCACGGCGCTGGGATACAAGGGGTCGGCGTCGCCGCAGGCAATGTACATCTTGGGGAACTGGCGGCCTTCGTCCTTGATCTTCTGGGCCAACTTCATAGGCTCCCAACGGGGATCGCGTTCCACCGGATTGCCGTTTTCATCGGTCTGGGGCGGCAGGGAACCTCCCACCGAAAATACACCCATGGCTTTGTACTGCTCCGGGTTGGAGAACCCATGGACCAGGGTGCCGTAACCACCCATGGAAAGGCCGGCAATGTAAGTGTGCTCCGGCTCGGTGAGGGCGGGGAACATCCCGGTGACAAAGTCGGGCAGCTCCTCATGGAGGAACCGGAAAAACTTATCCTGCATGATCCCGCCGCCGGGCACGTCGATATAGCTCTTATTTTCCGCAGAGAACATCACCACCATGATCTGCTGCTCCTCGGCGTACATCTCCACGTTGGTGTATCCGGTCCAGGTGGCGTGGTTGTTGCCCATGCCATGGAGCAAATACAGCACCGGGTATTTATGCTGGGGCTTGTGGCTAATCGGGGCCGTGGGGTCTGTTTCCAGTGTAAAACCATCGGTCAAAGTGGGAGTGGGGACTACCACGGTAATGTCCACGGTGCGTTTTAAAGCGTAGCTGATGAAATTACATACAAATTTGCCCATACTGATTTTCCACCTTTCAAAAAATCTCTTCTCCCCATGCGGAGGGGCCCACTCCGGCAGGAACGAACTGGTTTTATCATAGCACGGAGGGGCTTTGAAAAACTATCAGCAAAATGCACACCATTTGTTGGAATCCGGACATTTTCACGGGGCGTTGGTACAGGGAAACTCTAAAACCACAAGGCCGCCCTGGCTGTTGTTTTGAAATTCCAGGGTGAAATTTTCCCCATAGAGGAATTGCAGGCGTTTTTGGATATTCCGGATCCCCAGGTGGCGGCCCTGCTGGGAACCTTCTTCCAGTTTGGGGTTCACGCCCAGCATTTCTTCCGGGAAACCGACCCCTGTATCCTGGATGGACAGCCGCAGCCGCTTTCCCTTTTCCGTCATGGACACTTCCACCTTGATCTCAATGCCGACGTTTCTGGATCCCCCATGTTTCACCGCGTTCTCCACAAAGGTGAGCAGGGACAGCGGCGGGATCGCCAGCCCCTGGATGGAGCCGTCGATTTCCTCCCTCAGCTGGACGTTTACCCGGTGGCGGATCTGCTGGATGCCCAAAAATTCCCGCACCATGGACAGCTCCCGTTCCAGTGGGACCAGGCTCAGGCTTTGAGAAAACAGGTAGCGCACATAGTTGGAAAGCTTGACGCAGAACTCTTGGATACGCTGATACTCCTGTTTCTGGGCCATGGCGTGGATGAGGGAGAAACAGTTCACAAAAAAGTGGGGCTTGATCTGCAGCTGGTAATACTCCATTTCGGTTTGTGCCAAGGCCAGCTTTTCCTCGTACAAGTCGATGCGCAGTTTTTTGATCTGGCGGGAAAGATCGTCAAAAGCCTCCACAGCGTCGTTGAGCTCTTGGATCCCTCCCCGTTTGACCGTCTGCCTCTGAGCGGCGTATTCCCCCACGTGCCGGACAAAATGGTCCAGGGGGGTCTGCACATAGCGTCGGTAGTACTGGAGCGTATAAACCGACACTCCCAAGACTACCAGCAGGATAAACACCACAAAGCCAATCATCACGGAAAAGCGGCCCCACTCCAAATAGGGCTGGTCGGTCACCACAATCCGGATATCCGTGTACTCCGGGGAGAGCTCCAGGCAGAAGTCCTCCGCCACGTCTTTAACCGCCCGCACCTCCCCAGGCTGCAAGTAAACGATTTCCCCTTGTGCGGAAAGGGTATTGGCTTTAATCCCCGAAAAAAGCCCGTCGCCGGAGGCCCATGCTACCAGGTAAACCCCATCGAAGTGGTAGGCCTGATACAGGTACACCGATTCCCCCTGGCGGACGCTCGTCCAGGAGAGGGAGGAGCTTTCCAGCAGGCCCCGGGAAATTTGTTCGCTGAACCACTGCCTCAGGACCAGGTTCTCCTCGTAGGGGAAGCTGTAATTGAACTTAGAAAACACCAGGTTTTCACTCGGCATATAGCAGGCGAAACTGAAGTTGGAACCCCAAATGACGGAATCATACTCAAACTGTTCGAGAATTTCCCGTGCGGCTACGTTCCTCTGGTTCACACCGGAGGCTTGGCGTATTTCGCCCATATAAAAGTTGTTGTACAGCAGGTCTACCAGGTAATTGTTTTCCCGCTCCAATTCCGCGCTCACACGCTGCACTTGGGATTCTACCGAAGCAGCCATAGCTTCCGCTTCTTGCCTCTGGGTGTCTTTTATCGTAAAAAGGATGAAGAAAATCCCTCCCAAGGATACCGGTATCAAAACCGCCAGCACAACCGCTAAGATTTTCCGCAGGAAATAGGAATGCCGATTGTTTTCCATACATTCGCCCCATTCTTTTGGATATTTCCTTAAAAATATCTCATTTTTTTGGATATTTTTTATTCTAACCCGTTATTTCTCTGCTGTCAACCTTCGCTGTCAAACCAGAACCGTTAAAAAGTCCGGATAGTAAAAATTCACCTCCAATTTTTTAATAGTTTTTGAACAGCACTTGCTGTATGCTGGTAACATAACAGTTCCAATCCCCGAGGGCCCCGGGAATTGGGCAGAAAAACAACCGACATGGAATGGAGGAAAACCATGAAAAAGCTTCTTGCTCTCGGCCTCGCGTTTGCGATGTGCCTCAGCCTGCTTACTGGCTGCTCCGGCAACAACAACGGATCCAACAACAGCGCTTCCAACAGCGCCACCACCGGGGATGAAACCTCTACCGGTGATACTGGAAATGAAAACTCCAACGAAGAACCCTATGAAGTCAACTTCGCGTACCTGGTGGCCTCTACCGGCTCCAACATGGACAAAGTCCGGGAAGCCATGAACGAGCTGACCATGGAAGAGCTGAACATGACCGTCAACTTGATCCCCATGACTTTCAGCGAATTCATTTCCCAGCTGCCCATGATGCTGGCCGCCAATGAACCCATGGATTTGATGCCTTTGCCCGCTGGCCAGGCATCCACCTTCATCACCTCTCAGTACATCGTGGACCTCTCCCCCTATCTGGATAAAATCCCCAATATTGAAGAATCCGTAGGCGACTTGATCAACGCTGGTTACGTGGGAGACTTCCTGACTGGCTTGCCCATGGTAAAAGAGGCCGCTTATCCCTGCGCTTTGATTACCCGGCAGGATATTATGGACGAGCTGGGGTATTCTGAGGATGACTTCAATGTCACCACCGATGACATGAGCTCTTTTGACCAGATCACAGAGCTGTTCGCGGCCGTAAAGGAAGCTCATCCTGAAATGACTGTTTTTGATGGCAACGGCATTATGGGCACTATGATTGGTCAATCTTATGTGGACACCCTGGGCGACGGTTTCGGCGTGTTGGCGAACTACGGCCAGGAAACCACTGTGACCAATATGTACGAATCCGACCTGTTCCGGCAGTTCTGCGAAATTGGCAAGACCTGGTATGACGCAGGCTATTCCTCCCAGGATATCGCTGTCAATACTGACTCCGGTGAAGTGAAGATGAAAGCTGGCAACACCTTCGCCACTGTCATGGCCCACAAGCCCAATACGAAGCAGGAAAAGAAATCGCAGACCGGCTACGATTGGTATGTGATCCCCTTGGGCGAGGCTGTCACGTCCAACTCTGTGGCCACCCTCTATTCCGTAGCCAACGCTTCTAAAGACCCTGCGAAGGCAGTGGAATTCCTCAACTGGGTTTACGGCAGCGGTGAGTTTGCCGACCTGATCAACTGGGGCATTGAAGGTGAAGACTGGGTGGAAGCCGAGGATGGCACCGCCGCCTATCCCGAAGGCGTGGACGCCACCAACGTGGGCTATCACCAGGATATGGGTTATATGTACCCCAACCAGTTTGCCGGCCACGTGTGGGAAGGCAACCCCCTGGACATCTGGGAGCAGTACAAGGAATACAACGCCAGCTGCCTCAAGTCCAAAGCCCTGGGCTTCACATATGATTCCACCGGCGTAGTCAATGAGATCACCCAGCTGACCTCCGTACAGGACAAATACCTGAAGGACCTGTCTTTCGGCGTGGTGGACATTGATTCCACCTTGAAAGCCTTCAACGATGAGCTGTACGCCGCTGGCCTCCAGAAGGTTATGGATACCAAGCAGGAACAGCTGGACGCCTGGCTCGCTGAGCAATAAAACCGCCCTGCCGGTGGTCAAACGTGGCCACCGGCATTTCTATTTACGGAGGTGTAACCCATGAAACAGAAGGCACGGAAACTTCTCCCCTTCTTACCGCTGTACCTGATGATGCTGCCTGGCATTGCCTATCTCATCATCAACAACTACATTCCCATGGCCGGTATCGTGGTGGCGTTCAAGCAATACAACGTCAATGACGGAATGTTCGGCAGCCCCTGGGTGGGACTTGAAAACTTTAAATTCCTGTTTGGCACCAGCGACGCTTTTATCATCCTGCGCAACACGCTGCTTTACAACATTGCCTTCATTGTGGTGAACAATGTGGTGGGCATCCTTTTGGCCATCATCCTCTCGGACGTGGTCTGGAAGCGGATGCGCACTGTGTACCAAAGCTCCCTGCTGCTGCCCTTCCTGATCTCCATTGTGGTGGTCAGCTACATTGTGTTTGCCCTGCTCAGCCAGGAAAACGGCATGATGAACAACACCATCCTTCCCCTGTTGGGCAAGGAGCCCGTCTCTTGGTACAGCGAGACCAAATACTGGCCGGCCATTCTCATCCTCACCAACCTTTGGAAAGGGGTGGGTTACGGCACTTTGATCTATGTGGCCGCCATCGCCGGCATTGACAACTCCCTCTTTGAGGCTGCCGCATTGGACGGCGCCAGCAAGTGGCAGCAGATCACCCGCATCACCCTGCCTTTCCTGGTCCCCGCAGCGGTCACTCTGCTGATCCTCAACGTGGGGAAGATCTTCTTCTCCGACTTCGGCTTGTTCTACCAGGTACCTCAAAGCTCCGGCGCCCTGTTCCCTGTCACCCAGACCATTGACACCTATGTGTACCGGGCACTGATGTCCGCCGGCGGCATTGGACGCTCCGCCGCCGCCAGCGTGTTCCAGTCCATTGTAGGCTTTGTCCTGGTGATGACCACCAACCTAATCGTGCGCAAAGTCAGCGCCGAAAACGCCATTTTCTGAGGAGGTGCGTATTTCATGATTTTATCCAAAGGCCAAAAGGTCTACCAGATTGTCATCAACGTCATTTTGGTGCTGGTGACCCTTACCATGATCTTGCCGCTGCTGCTGCTGCTCATGTCTTCCATCACAGATGAGAATACCCTGGTGGTCAACGGCTACTCCCTGTTCCCGGAAAAGTTCAGCTTGTACGCCTATGAATACATTATCAGCAACTCCGCAACCTTGATGCGCGCCTATGGCATTTCCATTGTGGTCACTGTGATCGGCACCACCGGCTGCCTGCTGCTATCTTCCTTGATGGCATTTCCCCTTTCCCTGAAAAACCTGCCCGCCCGCCGGTTCCTCAGCTTTTTTGTGTTCTTCACCATGTTGTTCTCCGGAGGTTTGGTGCCCTCTTACATCATGTGGACCTCCTGGTTTGGCATCCGCAACACCCTGGCAGCCTACATCCTCCCCAATTTCCTGCTGGGCGCCTTCAACATCATCCTGATCCGCACCTACATGAGCACCAGCATCCCTTATGAGCTGTATGAAGCCGCCAAAATCGACGGCGCCAGCTATCCCAACATTTTCCTGCGCATCGCCATGCCCCTGTCCAAACCCATCCTGGTGACTGTGGGGCTGTTCTCGGGCCTTGGCTATTGGAACGACTGGACCAACGCCCAGTACTACATCTCTGACAGCCGGATGCTCAGCGTCCAGGCGCTGCTCAACCGCATGGTACAGGATATCCAAGCGCTGCTGGCCAACTCCTCGGCCAACTCGGGTTCCCTGATGCAGACGCCCCAGGTTTCCATCCGTATGGCCATCGCTTTCGTGGCCATGATCCCCATTTTGATCCTCTACCCCTTCCTGCAGAAATACTTCGCCGACGGCATCATGCTGGGCGCTGTGAAGGGTTGATCAGCTGCCAAAACGCTTCCGGAATTGGCTTGGGCTCATCCCAGTCTTTTCGTGGAAGAACTGGGAAAAGTAGCTGTAGTTGTCATAGCCCACCCGTTGGGCAACCATGCTTACAGGCAGCCCCGACTGGCACAGCAGTTTCTTGGCCTCTAAGATACGCTGCTCCTGGAGGTAGCTGCCTAAGGTTTGCCCGGTTTCCTTTTTAAACAGGCGGGCCAAATAGTCCGGGTTTAAGAAAAACTGCTTGGCCACGTTGGTACGGTTGACGTCTTCGCTGAGGTGCTCCTGAACATAGCTCTTCACCCGGCCCACCACCGTGTCGGTCTGGGCGGCAAACCGCATTTGCTCTTCCGTTTGGTGAAACAGATATTCCAGGTATGCCCGGAACCGCTCCACGGAATCTAAGGAACCTTCCAGCAGCTGTTCATAACAGGCGTTGTTAAACAAGGTGTGGACGTTGATCCCTCGTTGGTTCAGCATAGATTTTAAAAACTCCACATTCAAGTTGCGGTCTGCCACACAGCGGCCCAACACCGACGACGCCGCGGCGGATATTTCCTCCATTCTCCCCGCCGTCAGCAGTTCGGCCCAGCCTTCCATGACCGCTGGGCCGTAACTGCCTTCTGGGGATCGGTAGCCGGAAGCGTCTGTCAGCGGATGGGCGCGCAAAACATCCTCCTTGTCTGCCCACAAAAGGGTTTCATAGGCCTGTCTCGTTGCCGACAAAGCCAGGTCCTTCCGGTAGTACCCATTGGCAGACACATGGAACAGTTCCTCCGCCTGTGCCAGCAATGCCAGGACCACGTGGCAAAACTTTCCCGAGGTCTGTTCCGGCCCCTGCCGGAGCACTAAAGTCCAATGGCACTCCTTGGAGAGGATCGCGGCTTCCAAGCGGAGCCCGTTCTGGTGGAAAAGCTCTTCCGCCACGTTGCGGAACCCGTAGACCTTCCACTGTTCCAGCGGCTGAGGCTCTTTATCCATCACCCGCACATAGCACAATGTGAACCGATCCTCCTCCCGGTAGGAGATGCCTTTGTCCCGCCCACCGCGGGTGACCTCCGCCAAAGGGCTGACGGAAGCGAGGACACTGGTCCAAAAGCCGGTTTGGTTTTCCCGGCGGCCCTTTAGCCAGTATTCCCCCATCTGCCGGTAAGCGGATTCACTGTGCTTCTTGCGCACCTCACGGACAGCCGCCTCCAAATGGGCCCTCAAATCGTCGTAGGAGATGGGCTTGAGGTAATAATCAAAGCTGTGCATCTCCACCGCTTTTTTCGCATAGTCGAAATTGGCATAGCTGGTGCAGAACATGGTCACGATGTCGCTGTTTTGCTGCCGTAGCCAATCCAGCAGTTCCAGGCTGCTTTCCCCCGGCATTTCAATGTCGGTGAGCAGGATGTCCACCGGTTCTTTCTCCAGGATCTCCCTAGCCTCCTGAGCGCTGCCGGCGGTATGCACCCAATCAAACCCAAGGGCGGCAAAGTCGATACCCGCGAGCATCCCTTCCAAAATATCCTCTTCGTCGTCTACTAATAAGATTCTCATCACTTTCCCCATCCTTTTATTTGTCCGAGCCATTTATTTTATGGTATAATAGCCGCAGAAAATACGAACGCGGGCGGCGAGGCAGGAGTGCCTGCCCAGTCAGGCAGCCCGGGCCGTCTGGGCGGATCGCCCACCGCGGGCGTGGTATCATAACCGTATTAGTATACCGGAGCTTTCCAGAGGAAATCAAGCGTTTTCTCAAAGAGGTACGGATTCCAAAAATCCCCGTCTGAAAAGGAACATTTCCCCGCCGCCCGGATGCTTTCCCAAAAGGAAAGGTCCCCGCATTTCCCACTTTGAAAGGAAGAGCTAAAAATGAAAAAAGGACGCAAACTTTTTAAACGCGTACTGGACGAACTGGCCCAGCAAACCAAAAAAACCGTTTACGGCGAGAAAACCGTAGAGGCCTCCATGCCCGGCCTGTGCCGCAAGGCCGCCGCGGAAGGGGCTGTTTTATTAAAGAACCAGGGAAATATCCTCCCCTTGCGGGAAGGGGCCGCTGTGGCCGTCTTTGGGCGGGTCCAGCTGGACTGGTTTTACGTGGGGTACGGTTCCGGGGGCGACGTGAACTCGCCGTACACGGTCAACCTGGCGGAGGGCTTAAAAAACGCCGGCATCCCCCTAGACCAGCCCCTTCTGGACACCTACGTCCAATGGAGTGCCGCCAATCCCCCAAATATGGGGTTCTGGGGCCACTGGCCCCGGTATTTTAAAGAAATGCCCCTGGAAGACAGCCTGGTGCAAGGGGCCGCTTCCCGCTGCCAAACCGCCTTGGTGGTCATTGGCAGGGCCGCCGGGGAATCACGTGAAAATGCCTTGGAGCCCGGAAGCTATTACCTCACACCTGAGGAAAAGGCTATGCTGTCCCAAGTGACAAAGGCCTTTGCCCACACGGTGGTGCTCATCAACGCAGGGGGCATTCTGGACCTTTCCTGGCTGGAAGAATATCCCCTAGACGGGGCCCTTTTCCTGTGGCAAGGCGGCATGGAAAGCGGCAATGCCGCCGCGGACGTGCTCACCGGGAAAGTAGACGCCTGCGGCCGCCTCACCGACACCGTGGCCTACCGGTATGAGGACTATCCCAGCGCCAAGGACTTCCTGGGGATGGAATTCAACTGCTACACCGAGGACGTCTATGTGGGGTACCGGTACTTTGAAACTTTTGCCCCGGACGCGGTGCAGTTCCCCTTTGGGTTTGGCCTGAGCTACACCTCCTTCGCGATGGAGGCACAAAGCGTGGCCCTCCGTGGGGACAACGTGATAGTGGCCGCCCTGGTGAAGAACACCGGCAGCCGCCCTGGCAAAGAAGTGGTGCAAGCCTACGTGGAACCGCCCCAGGGCAAACTGGGGAAGCCCCTGCGGAACTTGGCCGCTTTCCAAAAGACACGGCTCCTCCAGCCCGGGGAGAGCCAGCGGCTGGTGCTTTCCTTCCCGGCCACTGCCGCCGCCAGCTTTGACGACGGGGGCGCCACCGGCCCCAAGGACGCCTGGGTGCTGGAACCCGGCGCATACCAGGTGTATGTAGGCAACAACGTGCGGGACGCCTCCCTGGCAGGCAGCTATTCCGTGCCGGAGCTGCGGGTGATCCGCCAGCTGGAAGAGGTCTGCCCCCCTTCCCCGGAACATCCGTTCCAGCGCATGGCCAACCACCAAGGGAAGGTGGCTTTTCAGGACGTGCCCACCGCCACCCGCTCCTTAAAGCAGAGGGTGTTGGAACGCTTACCGGAAGAGGTCCCCTTTACCGGGGACAAAGGCATCTCCTTCCAGGACGTAGCCCTGGGGCGGTCCTCTTTGGATGACTTCATCGCCCAACTCACGCCGGAGGACCTGTCCGACCTCAGCCGGGGCGACCTGATCATGGGAAGCCCTCTGGGGGCCAAAGGCAACGCCGGGGTTCTGGGCGGCGTTTCAGAACACCTGCGGGAGCTTGGGGTACCTGCCATCACCACCACGGACGGCCCTTCCGGTATCCGGCTGCAGTATTACACCTCCCTGCTCCCCTGCGGCACGGCCCTGGCCTGCACCTGGGATCTCTCCCTGGTGGAAAGCCTCTCCCAAGCCCTGGGCAGGGAAATGAAAGAAAAGGGCAGCGATGTGCTCCTGGCCCCCGGCATGAACATCCACCGGAACCCCCTGTGCGGCCGGAACTTTGAATACTTCTCGGAGGACCCCCTGCTGACTGGCCGCATGGCTGCCGCCACTGTGAAGGGCATCCAGAAAAACGGTGTGGCCGCCTGCCCCAAACACTTTGCCTGCAACAACCAGGAAACCAACCGGAACCAGAACGACTCCCGTGTTTCCCAGCGGGCTTTGCGGGAAATCTACCTGAAAGCCTTTGAGATCTGCGTGGAGGAAAGCGACCCCCAAACCATCATGACCAGCTACAACAAGATCAACTCCGTGTGGAACCACTACAATTACGACCTGTGCACCACGGTGCTTCGGGAAGAGTGGGGCTACCAGGGCTGTGTCATCACGGACTGGTGGATGCGCGCCAGCGTGGACCCGGACTTCCCCACCTTGTGGGACAGCGCCTACCGCATCCGTTCCCAGGTGGACGTGCTGATGCCCGGTTCCAAGCCAAGCACTGGGTTCCCACCCGCCACCGACGCCGATCCCGCACCGGTGGAATCCTACAAAAAAGAGGGCGGCCTGACACTAGGGGAATTGCAGCGGGGCGCCAAGAACGTGCTGCGTCTGGCCCTGAAAAGCAGCGCCTTGGGGCGCACCCAAGAAAGCTGAAACTTGATTTTCCAAGAAATATCCAAGCGAAAGCCACAAAAGTCCTAAAAACATAAAATGTCGACGGAAAATTTATATCTTTATGATATAAATTAATGTACACTAGTCTTGTTTTTAAAACAGGATTGCCCATTACAAAAAGGAGGAGTACCTAGTATGGCAAAAGAATTTATCTGTTCCACCACCCAACCTATTGTCCAGACGGTGGCCGGCAAAGTACGCGGCTTTGCGGTGGATGGTACCTACACCTTCCACGGCATTAAATACGCCGACGCCAAGCGTTTCCAAATGCCCACCCCGCCCCAGCCTTGGGATGGCGTAAAAGACGCCCACTCCTACGGCTATGTGTGCCCCATGATCGACCCTGAAACCGCTGTGGGCGAGATCATGGTCCCCCACCGCTACTGGCCCAAGGACGAAAACTGCCAGTACCTGAACATCTGGACCCAGTCCCTGGACACTGAGGCCAAACGTCCGGTTATGGTGTGGTTCCACGGCGGCGGATTCTCCGCTGGTTCTTCCATTGAGCAGGTTTCCTACGACGGCGAAAACCTCTCCAAGTTCGGCAACGTGGTTGTGGTCACAGTGAACCACCGGCTGAATATCCTGGGCTACCTGGACCTCTCCCCCTACGGCGTGGAGAAATATTGGAACTCCGGCAACGTGGGCAATGCCGACCTGGTGGCATCCCTGCAGTGGATCCACGACAACATCGCCCAATTTGGCGGCGACCCGGAAAATGTGACCATCTTTGGCCAGTCCGGCGGCGGCGCCAAGGTTACCTCCCTAATGAACACCCCCGCGGCAGACGGCCTGTTCCAGAAGGGCATTGTCATGAGCGGCATAGCGGACGGGATCATGTGCTTTGATGACACCGACAGCCGTCCCCTGGTGGACGCCCTCCTGAAGGAGCTGGGCATTGACGCTGCCGACATCGAGCAGCTGGAAACCATCCCCTTTGAAACCCTGGCGGAAGCTTACAAGAAGGTGGCCCCCGCCATCCAGGAGGCCGGCGGCTACACTGGCTGCGCCCCTGTGCCCAATCAGTATTATGTGGGCGACCCCCGCACGGCGGGCTTCACCGAGCATGCCAAGACCATCCCCGTGATCGCCGGCACCGTCATTGCGGAGTTCGGCGGCTTTGGCCCCAGCCTGCCCAACCGCACCTCCATGACCAGCGAAGAGCAGCTGGCTTACCTGAAGAAATTTGTGGGAGATTCCGCGGAGGAAGTGGCGGCACTGTTCCAGGAGTGCTACCCGGACAAGCCCTTGACAGACCTGCTGTTGATGGACACCTTCTCCCGGAATCCCACCAAGGACTTTGCCCGGAAGAAGGCAGCGTTCCCCCAGGCGGCTACCTACAACTATCTGTTCTCCTTCGTTTTCCCCATGGACGACGGCAAGCCCGCCTGGCACTGCTCGGACATCCCCTTTTTCTTCCACAACACCGACAAGGTATTCATCTGCAACGTGCCCGGTGTTTCCGATGAGCTGGAAGCCAAGATGGCCGGCGCTTTCGTCAGCTTTGCCACCACCGGCGTGCCCTCTGCCCCCGGCCTTCCCCAGTGGCTGCCCTGCACACCGGAGGACGTCACCACCATGGTCTTTGACAAGGAGTGCCGTCTGGGCCACAACTTCGATGACAAGCTTTACGAAGCTTACCTGCCGGTTGCCCCCGATCCACGTGCCCTGCACGAAGATGAGGAAGTCACCGTCCTGCACTGAGAAAAAATGCCCCGGTTTCTTGCTGGGAGGCTTTTTGGAGAACGATACTGCATCCTTTTTTCTTCCTTGAAAGGGTACTAGAGCAAAAAAGGGCCTGCTGCAATTTGCAGCAGGCCCTTTCTCTATGCTTTTAAAATAACCTGGAATACTGTTCAGCGGATCAATACATACCGCCCATGTCGCCGCCAGCGGGAGCTGCGGGAGCAGGCTCCTTGATGTCAGCCACCAGAGACTCGGTGGTCAGGATGGTAGCCGCCACAGAGGAGGCGTTTTGCAGGGCAGAACGGGTCACCTTGGTGGGATCCACAATGCCAGCCTCGATCATATCCTGGAACTCGCCGGTAAGGGCGTTGTAACCGTAGCCAACCTTCTGGCTGTTCTTCAGCTGCTCCACAATGACCGAACCCTCGATACCAGCGTTGGCAGCGATCTGCCGCACAGGCTCTTCCAGGGCCTTCAACAGGATGGCAGCACCAGTTTTCTCGTCGCCCTCAGCGGAATCCACATAGGCCTTCACAGCGGGGATAGCGTCGATAAGAGCGGTACCGCCGCCGGCCACAATGCCCTCTTCCACAGCGGCCTTGGTAGCAGCCAGGGCATCCTCAATGCGCAGCTTCTTCTCCTTCATCTCAATCTCAGTAGCTGCGCCCACCTTGATGACAGCCACGCCGCCGGCCAACTTGGCCAGGCGCTCCTGCAGCTTCTCCTTGTCAAACTCGGAAGAGGTGGTTTCGATCTGGCCACGGATCTGGCCGACACGGGCCTTGATCTCCTCGCTGTTGCCAGCGCCGTCCACGATGATGGTGTTCTCTTTGTCAACTTTCACCTGGCGGGCATGGCCCAGCTGGCTCAGCTGGGTATCCTTCAACTCCAGGCCCAGCTCTTCGCTGATAACTTGGCCGCCGGTGAGGATGGCGATATCCTGAAGCATCTCCTTGCGGCGGTCGCCAAAACCGGGAGCCTTGACGGCAACACAAGTGAAGGTGCCGCGCAGCTTGTTGAGGATCAGGGTGGTCAGGGCTTCGCCTTCCACGTCCTCAGCAATGATCAGCAGCTTCTTGCCGGACTGGACAACCTGCTCCAGCAAAGGCAGGATTTCTTGGATGTTGGAGATCTTCTTATCGGTAATGAGGATATAGGGGTCATCCAACTCGGCCACCATCTTGTCAGTATCGGTAGCCATATAGGGGGTGATGTAGCCCCGGTCGAACATCATGCCTTCCACCACTTCGCTGTAAGTCTCGGCAGTCTTGGACTCTTCCACGGTGATAACACCGTCAGAAGTGACCTTCTCCATAGCGTCGGCAATCAGCTGGCCGATCTCGTCGCTGGCAGAGGAAACGGCGGCCACACGGGCAATGTCCTTGGTACCGGAAACATTGTGGGAGTTCTTCTCAATGGCTTCCACAGCGATCTTGGTGGCCTTCTGCACGCCGCCCCGCAGAACCATGGGGTTGGCGCCGGCGGTGACGTTCTTCATGCCTTCCCGCACCAGGGCCTGGGCCAGCAGGGTGGCGGTAGTGGTGCCGTCGCCGGCAACGTCGTTGGTCTTGGTGGCAACTTCCTTCACCAGCTGGGCGCCCATGTTCTCAAAGGGGTCTTCCAGCTCCACTTCCTTGGCGATGGTCACGCCGTCGTTGGTGATCAGGGGAGCGCCAAACTTCTTATCCAGCACCACGTTGCGGCCCTTGGGCCCCAGGGTGATTTTCACGGTGTCAGCCAGCTGGTTGACACCGCTGAGAAGAGCTTTCCGGGCGTCCTCGCCATAGATGATTTTCTTAGCCATAGTTATGTCAAATCCTTTCTTCACTCAAAATAAAAGCAAATGCAAAAGATGAAATTTCGTTTACTCCACAACAGCCAGGACATCGTTCTGGCGGACGATGGTGTACTCTTCCCCATCCACCTTCACTTCGGTGCCGCTGTACTTGGCACAGATGACGCGGTCGCCTTCCTTCAGGTACATCTTCACTTCTTTGCCGTCCACTTCACCGCCGGGGCCCACTGCGATCACACGGGCGATCTGGGGCTTCTCCTGGGCTTTGGCTGCCAGCACAATGCCGCTCTTGGTGGTTTCTTCGGCTTCTTCCGCCTTGATCAGCACTCTGTCGAAAAGGGGTTTAATCGTCATAACACAACACCTGGGCCAACGTGATTTTTCAAAAGCTGTTTGTGGCCCGATCCTTTCTCCCCGCCTCTATCGGATGTTTTCACACTCCGCGGGGTGGAATGTTAAAACCGCTGGGAACCAGCGAAAAAGAATTTACTCAATTTGACCCGCCGGGACCTACGCAATCTCGGTGGATTAGCACTCTTCTTTCCTGAGTGCTAAGACTATTGTAGTCACATGGTCAGTAAAAGTCAATACCTTTTTTGAAAAATTTGACTTTTAACACTTTCTTCACAATCTGTATTGCCCAATGGCCCACAAACGGGGTACGCGCTGTTGCCCTAGACCGGCTTTTTAAAATTGCGCTGTAGCATATTCCCCTGGTAGCCCAAGTTCTGGTAAAAAGCGTGGGCGCCTTTCCGGGACTCCCCGGACACCAAGCGCACCGCCACTGCACCCACTGACCTGGCCCACTCTTCCCCCACAGCCAGCAAGGCACTTCCCACCACCTGCTCCCCTATTTCAGCCACCAGGATCTTATGGGAAGGGTCTTGCAGCAAGGCTGCCAAATGCTCCCGGGTCTTGGCTTCGGGGTAATCATAGCCTAGCTCCTCCCGGTTGAGCTTAGTCAGGGCAGCAGCATCCTCTACCACCCCACCCCGGATATTCCATTCCATAAGGGGCCTCCTTTCCAACAAAAAAGGCCCGGCTTTACGCCAGGCCCTTGAATCGGGCTTACTTGCCCAGAACTTTCTTCACAGTGGCTTCGATGTTTTCGGCAGACAGGCCAAACTCCTTCAAGAGATCCACAGCGGGACCGGAGTGGCCGAACTTGTCATAAACGCCGATCTTGGTCACGGGGGTGGGGCACGCCTCAGAGAGGTAAGAGGACACAGCCTCTCCCAGGCCGCCAATGACATTGTGCTCCTCGGCCACCACAATGCGGCCGGTTTCCTGAGCTGCCTTCAACACCAGCTCCGTATCCAAAGGCTTGATGGTGTGGATATCCAGCACACGGGCATCGATTCCCGCAGCCTCCAAAGCTTTAGCAGCCTTAACGGCCTCCTGCACCAGCAGGCCGGTAGCAATGATGGTGATATCCTTGCCATCCCGCAGGGTGATGCCCTTGCCGATCTCGAAGGCGTAATCGTCGTTGTTGTTGACGCTTTCCACGGCCAAACGGCCCAAACGGATATATACAGGGCCCACATACTCAGCGGCGGCTTTCACAGCGGCCTGCATCTCGTAGTGGTCGGCGGGGTTCAGGACCACCATGCCGGGGATGGACCGCATCAGGGCGATATCCTCGCAGCACTGATGGGTGGCGCCGTCCTCACCCACAGAGATGCCCGCATGGGAACCGGCGATCTTTACGTTCAAATGGGGATACCCCACGGAGTTGCGCACCTGCTCAAAGGCGCGGCCGGCAGAAAACATGGCAAAGGACGCCGCAAAGGGAGTCTTCCCACAGGTGGCCAGGCCAGCCGCAATTCCCACCATATTGCACTCGGCAATGCCGCAGTCGATAAAGCGTTCGGGATACTTTTTCTTAAAGATGCCAGTCTTGGTAGCCTCTGCCAGGTCCGCGTCCAGCACCACGATATCAGGATTTGTCTCGGCCAGGGCGCAAAGGGCCTCGCCAAAGCTCTCACGGGTAGCTTTTTTTACCATTTCAGCCATTTTGCAGCACCTCCAGATTTTCACGCAGTTCCTTCATCGCAATCTCATACTCCTGGGTGTTGGGAGCCTTGCCATGCCAGCCAACCTGATCCTCCATATAGGAAACACCTTTGCCCTTCACAGTTTTTGCGATGATGGCAAAGGGCTTGCCCTTGCAGGCCTTTGCTGCCGCAAATGCCTTTTCCAGCTCGTCGAAGTCGTTGCCGTCCACTGTGATGGTTTCAAAACCAAAAGCCTCAAACTTGGGCTCGAAGGGGGCGGGGCCTGCCACGTCGTCCACGCGGCCGTCGATTTGCAAGCCGTTGTAGTCCAGGATCACGCAGAGGTTGTCCAACTGGTGATGCCCTGCGAACATACAGGCCTCCCACACCTGGCCCTCTTCGCTTTCACCATCGCCCAAAAGGGTGTACACCCGGTAATCCCTGTTGTCCAGCTTAGCAGCCAAAGCCATACCCACAGCGGCGGAGATACCCTGACCCAGGGAGCCAGAGCTCATGTCCACGCCAGGGGTGCCCTTCATATCCGGGTGGCCCTGGAGCATGGCGCCGATGTGGCGCAACTTTTGCAGCTCGCTGACGTCGAAATATCCCCGGTTGGCCAGGGTGGCGTACAAGCCAGGGGCGCAGTGGCCCTTGGAAAGCACAAAACGGTCCCGATCCGGGTTCTTGGGATCTTTGGGATCGATGCGCATTTCTTTAAAATAGAGGTAAGTGAAGATCTCTGCCGAGGAGAGGGAACCTCCCGGATGGCCGGACTTGGCGTTATAGACGCCTTCGATGATACCGAGGCGAACTTTCGCCGCGGTGACAAGAAGGTCCTTCCGTTCTTGAGCATTCATAGTGTATGACCCATCCTTTCCACCGTGATCCAATGAAATTATCATAGACATCGATATTTTACCGTATTTTTTTGAAAAATGCAATCGGAAGTTTCCCCGCATAAAAAGCTTTGGCACTTCGCACACTATTTCCAGCCAGAAAGCAATCCCAACCGAAAGGAAGCTGCACTATGAAAGAACAACATGGCAGGATCGGGAACCTCCCCGCCAACATCAACATTATGAACCCCGTCCCCAACAAGGACGCCAAAACCATCACCGGCCTGGTACGCAAGAACGGAAAAGTTTCCGGCTACGAACTCTCCGATGGCCGTGTGCTTTCCAAGCGGGAGGGCGTGGCCCTGGCCAAGCAGGGAGGCATCCGGGGTGTGGCCATTGCCAGCCGCAATGGCAGCGAGTATCTGCGCTCCCTGCCCGACGGCAGCGAGTCCAACAACCTGGGCGATTTGCCCACCACCCCGGAAAGCTTCCAATGACGCAAAAATCCCCTGGCCAGTTACCCGGCCAGGGGATTTTTATCGTCGCTTTATACGGCTAGAAAACCTGACAAAAGGGCCAATTACTCAGCCATCTTCTTCAGCTTCTCATAGCGCTCCTCAGCGTACTTCTCAGCATTGGCGAACAGCTTCTCAGCGCGATCAGGGAAGGAGCGGAGCAAGCTGTTGTAACGGACCTCGCCCATGATGAAATCACGGTAGGAAGCAGAGGGAGCCTTGCTGTCCAGCTGGAAGGGATTCAGGCCCTCGTCAGCGCGGCGAGGATCGAACCGGAAGTTGTTCCAGTAGCCAGCAGCCACGGCCTTCTTCTCTTCCATCTGGGAGATGCCCATGCCGCCCTTGATACCATGGTTGATGCAAGGAGCATAAGCCAGGATGATAGAGGGGCCATGGTAGCTCTCAGCCTCGGAGAAGGCCTTGATGCACTGGTTCATGTCAGCGCCCATAGCGACCTGAGCCACGTAGACGTAGCCGTAGGTCATAGCGATGCCAGCCAGGTCCTTCTTCTTGGTAGCCTTACCGGTGGCAGCGAACTGAGCCACGGAGCCGCAAGGAGTGGACTTGGAAGCCTGGCCGCCGGTATTGGAGTACACTTCGGTATCGAACACCAGGACGTTGATGTCCTCGCCGGAAGCCAGGGCATGGTCCAGGCCGCCGAAGCCGATATCGTAGGCCCAGCCGTCGCCGCCCAGGATCCACATGGACTTCTTAGCCAGGTAATCTTTATCCTTCAGGATCTGAGAAGCCAGGGTGCAGGCCTCGCACTTGCAGCCGGGAACGATGCCCTCTTCCAAGGCAGCAATGAAGTCCTTGGAAGGCTGGTCGTTGGCAGCGCGGTCAGCCATGGTATCCAGCCACTTCTGGCCGGCTTCCTTGATCTCAGCGGTGGCATACTCCACAGCGATCAGCTTCTCGGTGAGCTCTGCCAGACGGCCGCGGACAGCGTTCTGAGCCAGGGCCATGCCCAGGCCGAACTCGGCGTTGTCCTCAAACAGGGAGTTCTCCCAAGCGGGACCATGGCCGGCCTTGTTCACGGTGTAAGGAGTGGCAGGAGCAGAGCCGCCCCAGATGGAGGAGCAGCCAGTGGCGTTGGCGATGAACATCTTGTCGCCAAACAGCTGGGTAGCCAGCTTGGCGTAAGGAGTTTCGCCGCAGCCGCCGCAAGCGCCGGAGAACTCCAGCAGGGGCTGCTTGAACTGGCTGCCCTTCACGCTGGTTTCCTTGAACTTTGCGGCGACCTCTTCCTTAGCAGGCAGGTCGATACCATACTCGAACACAGCTTCCTGGGCTCTCTGAGAGTCGATGGGAGCCATCTTCAGAGCCTTCTCCTTGGCGGGGCACACAGACACGCAAGAACCGCAACCGGTGCAGTCCAAGGTAGAAATGACCATGGCAAAGTTCATGCCGGGCACGCCGGTCATGGGTTTGGACTTGGTTCCCTCGGGAGCGTTCTTCAGCTCTTCGTCGGTCATGGCGATGGGACGGATGACCGCATGGGGGCACACATAGGAGCACTGGTTACATTGGATACAGTTGTCCACGATCCACTCGGGGACATCCACAGCCACGCCGCGCTTCTCATAAGCAGCGGTACCCTGGGGAGAGGTGCCGTCAGCATACTGCTCGAAAGTGGAAACAGGCAAATCCTTGCCGTGGAAGGAGTTCACAGGGAATACCACGTTGTTCACGTAATCCACCAGCTCGGGACGGTTGCCGGTAGCCACCTTGGGCTGGGAATCGTCCACAGCATCCTTCCAGGAAGCGGGCACCTCCACCTTCACATAGCCGGTGGCGCCACGGTCGATAGCGTCGTGGTTCATCTTAACGATAGCTTCGCCCTTGCGGCCATAGGACTTGGTGGCAGCGTCCTTCATATACTGGATGGCGTCTTCCGCGGGGATGATCTTGGCGATGGAGAAGAAAGCGGACTGCAGCACGGTGTTGGTACGGGTGCCCAGGCCCAGCTCCTTGCCGATCTGGAAGGCGTCGATGGTGTAGAAGTTGATGTCGTTGTCGGCGATGAATTTCTTCACCTTGCCGGGCAGACGGTCATTCAGCTCTTCGGCGCTCCAAGAGCAGTTCAGCAGGAAGCTGCCGCCCTTCTTCAGATCCTGGACCATGTCGTAGGTGTCCAGGTACGCGGGGTTGGAGCAGGCCACGAAGTCAGCCTTGGAGATGTAGTAGGTGGACTTGATGGGGGTGTGGCCGAAGCGCAGGTGGGAAATGGTCAAGCCGCCGGACTTCTTGGAGTCATAGTCGAAGTAGCCCTGGGCGTACATATCGGTGTGGTCGCCGATGATCTTGATGGAGTTCTTGTTGGCACCCACGGTACCGTCGGAACCCAGGCCCCAGAACTTACAGGAAGTGGTGCCGGCAGGAGCGGTATCGGGATCCTCGTTGGCCTCCAGGGACAGATGGGTCACATCGTCCACGATGCCGATGGTGAAGCGCTTCTTGGGCTCGGCCTTCTCCATGTTGCGGTACACAGCGATGATATCGCTGGGCTTGGTGTCCTTGGAACCCAAGCCGTAACGGCCAGAGTACACAGGGCAAGCGCCGAAGGGAGTGCCGTTGATAGCAGCCAGCACGTCCAGGTACAGGGGCTCACCGATGGAGCCGGGCTCCTTGGTGCGGTCCAGGACGGAGATCTGCTTCACGGTTTCAGGCAGCACGTCCAGCAGGTACTTGGCCACGAAGGGACGGTACAGATGGACCTTCACCAGGCCCACCTTCTCGCCGGCGGCATTCAGGTAGTCGATGACTTCCTCAATGGTTTCGCAGGCGGAACCCATGGCGACGATGACCTTGTCGGCGTCGGGAGCGCCGTAGTAGTTGAAGGGCTTGTAGTCGGTGCCGATCTTCTCGTTGACCTTGTTCATGTACTCGACCACCACTTCGGGCACAGCGTCGTAGTACTTGTTGCAAGCCTCGCGGGCCTGGAAGAAGATGTCACCGTTCTGGGCCTGGCCGCGAAGTACGGGGTGCTCGGGGTTCAGGGCATGGCGGCGGAAGTTGTCCACAGCCTCCCAATCCAGCATATCGCCCAGATCATCATAATCCCACACCTGGATCTTCTGGATCTCGTGAGAGGTGCGGAAGCCGTCGAAGAAATGGAGGAAAGGTACCCGGCCCTTAATTGCGGAAAGATGGGCCACGGCGCCCAGGTCCATGACCTCCTGGGGGCTGTTGGAGCACAGCATCGCGTAGCCGGTCTGGCGGCAGGCATACACGTCGGAATGATCGCCGAAGATGTTCAGAGCATGGGTGGCCAGGGTCCGAGCGGACACGTGGATGACGCTGGGCAGCAGCTCGCCAGCCATCTTGTACATATTGGGGATCATCAGCAGCAGGCCCTGAGAAGCGGTGTAGGTGGTGGTGAGGGCACCAGCCGCCAAAGAGCCGTGCACAGCGCCGGCAGCGCCAGCCTCGGACTGCATCTCAGTAACCCGGACCTCTCTGCCGAACAGGTTCTTGCGGCCCGCAGCGGCATATTTGTCGGTTTCATCCGCCATCACGGAAGAAGGCGTGATGGGGTAGATAGCAGCAACGTCGGTGAACGCATAAGAAACGTGGGCAGCGGCGCTGTTGCCATCCATGGTTTTCATTTTTCTAGCCATGAAGTATTTCCTCCTTTTAGGATGATCGAAACGGATGTGACGGGCCCTTTAGAGATCAAGTCCAAATAGTCCCGTGCTGTTTTATTCTATCATCTTTTTAGTGGCGTGTAAAGCCATAAAAGGGGGGATTTGTGAACTTTTTGACGTGGGTCCTCCCCTTCCCCGTTTGACATTCCAGGCAGTTTCGAGTACAATAAAAGCCAAACCTAATAAAATGGATTTTATATTTTTAGAAGAACACTATACGTATTGTTGTTATCGAAAGGGGTTTACATTTCTCATGCCATCTGACCCGGACAGTATCCTTATCCTGACCCTGATTTGCGCCTTCGCCTGTTTGGTGCTGTCATCCTTTTATGCCGCCGGCGGGGCCGCCGTGGATTTCCTTTCCGAGGCCCAGATCAGGCGCGAAGCCCAAGAGGGCGATCCCACCGCCAAGCGCCTGTTAAAACTGATAAGCTGGCAGAAAGCGGTCATTTCCCCCCTGCAGGCAGGTCTTTCATTTTTTGGCCTCTTGGGCCTTTGCTTTGCCCTGTGTTCCTTTGGCCGGATGATGGAGCGTTCCCTTCCCCCTGTGGCAAGCGAAACGCTGCGGGCGCTTTTGGCCGGCCTGATTGTCACGGCGTGCTACCTGCTGGTATTTTTCATCTTTGGCGACCTGCTTCCCAAAAAGAGCGTCCGCCACAATGCCAAGAGTTTTGCCAGCCGTTTTGCGGGGCTGCTTTGCGTGCTGCAGGGGCTTGCCTTCCCTTTTTTGAAACTGTGCGCCCTGATCGTCAACGGGATTTTGCGGCTGTGCCGGATCGACCCTCACGTGCTGGACGACCCGGTCACTGAGGAAGAGATCCTGCAAATGGTGGGGGAAGGCGAGGAAAAAGGCGTCATCGAAGAATCTGAAAAAGACATGATCGCCAACATCCTGGACTTCAAGGACACCACCGCCGGGGAAACCATGACCCACCGCACCGACATCGTGGCTGTGGAGGACACCGACACCATTGCCCAGGTAGTGGAAGCCTCTGTGGAAAACGGCTGTTCCCGGATTCCGGTATACCACGAGGACATCGACACCGTGGTGGGCATCTGCTACATCAAGGACCTGCTGCCCTATGTGGGCCGGGAGGTACCGGACTTTATCAAGCTCACCGACCTGATGCGCCCCGCCTACTTTGTACCGGAAACCAAAAAGTGCAGCCAGCTCTTCACGGAGATGACCGAGCGGAAAGTGCAGATCGCCATTGTGCTGGATGAATACGGCGGCACTGCCGGGCTGATCACCTTAGAAGACCTGGTGGAGGATATCGTGGGAAACATCCAGGATGAATACGACCACGAGGAGGAGGATATCCACCAGATGAGCGAAACGGAGTTCACCGTGGACGGCACTGCCTCCATTGACGAGATCTGCGGCATGGCGGACGTGAAACTGCCCGAAGGCGACTATGATACCATGGCCGGGTTTGTCACCGAACGGCTGGGCAGGCTGCCCAAACCCGGGGAACATCCCCAAGTGAAAGAGGCTGGTTGGACTATCACTGTATTGGAAATGGAAGAGCAGCGCATCGCACGGCTGCTGCTGGTAAAAGACGGGAACGATCCCGCCCAGGGAAAAGAGGCGTTGGAATACAAATGAGCGATCAGCTGAAAGAACCAGGACAAAAGGAAAAACCATCATCCCAGGAAAACGCACTGGGAACAGCTCCCATCGGCAAGCTGCTGTTCTCCTTGGCAGTGCCGGCCATCACCGCCCAAGTGGTGAATATGTTGTACAACATCGTGGACCGGATTTATATTGGCCACATCCCGGAGATCGGCACCGCGGCTTTGACCGGCGTGGGCATCACCTTCCCCATCATCACACTGATCAGCGCCTTCAGTTCTTTGGTGGCCATGGGCGGCGCACCCCGGGCCTCCATCGCCATGGGCGCCCACCACAAGGAGCGGGCCGAGCGGATTATGGGCAACTGCTTTACCACCCTGCTGTGCATCTCTGTTGTGCTCACTGCCGTGTTTTTGATTTTCCAAGAACCCATCCTGTGGGCCTTTGGCGCCAGTGAGAACACCATTGGCTATGCCACCAGCTACATGGGCATTTACGTGTGCGGCACGGTATTTGTCCAAATCTCCCTGGGTATGAATATGTTTATCACCTCCCAGGGATTTGCCAAATTCAGTATGTTGACGGTGATCATTGGGGCGGTGCTGAACATCGTCCTGGATCCCCTATTTATCTTTGCCTTTGATCTTGGGGTGCGTGGCGCCGCCATTGCCACCGTATTCAGCCAAGCGGTCTCCGCGGCGTGGGTGCTGCTGTTTTTGACCGGCAAGCGCACCACCCTGCGGATCAAGCCGAAATGCATGGTGGTACGGTGGAAAATCTTGCTGCCGGTGCTGGGGCTGGGCGTTTCCCCCTTCATCATGCAGAGTACGGAGAGCCTTTTAAGCGTGGTATTGAACACCTCTCTCCTGCGCTATGGCGGGGACACCGCCGTGGGCGCCTACACCGTCATCGCCAGCATCCTGCAAGTGATCAACCTGCCGCTGCAGGGGCTCACCCAAGGCGCGCAGCCCATCACCAGCTTCAATTACGGCGCCCGAAATATGGAGCGGGTTCGCAAGTCAGTACGGCTGCTGCTCATCTGCACATTGACCTACAGCACCGTGTTTTGGCTGGCCATTATGTTGGTCCCCCAGGTGTTTGTGGGGATCTTCACCAGCGACGCCAACCTGATGGACACCGCTGTTTGGGCAGCCAGGATCTTCCTGTTCGGCTGCTTTGCCTTTGGGGCGCAAACAGGCTTCCAGCAGTCCTTCTTGGCGCTGGGCCAGGCAAAGGCCTCCCTGCTGCTGGCACTGCTGCGGAAGATCATCCTGCTGATCCCCCTCATCTACATCCTGCCCCTGTTCTTTGGGGACAAACTGTTCGGCGTGTTTGTGGCCGAACCCATTGCAGACATTTTAGCGGCTTCCACCACCACTGTGTCCTTCCTGATCTGGGCCAAGAAAAACCTGCGGGACAAAGCTCCCCAAAAGCAATAATAAAACTGGGCCGCGGCATTGCCGCGGCCCTTCTGTCAAGACTGCTTACCAGGGGATTCCTGTCCCAAGACATTGCTGCAATAGCGCATCAAATCCTCCTTGGTGTTCAGTTCAGCGCTGCTCTGCATCAGCTGCTCTTGGAGCACCGGGGGCAAGGAATTAAAATACAGCTTGGCTTCCAAATTCATTTTGCTGGGTTCCGGCATGGGGATCCCTCCTTTTCCAGTTTCTGATGGATAGGATGCCCTGTCCCGGCCCTCCTATACACCAGAAAGATTAACTATTAAAAGTCAAGGGGTGAAGCAGAAAAAAGGAGATGGTCAAA